>FLNY01004372.1_pt1 | contig 62144 bp, 48 predicted proteins | sample 1140381 | NCBI WGS metagenome assembly FLNY01 (sample SAMEA3878172, study PRJEB12797) | bioreactor metagenome | biome: Moose rumen | place: Sweden | collected 2011-10
GTTTTGATAATTTTGAAATCGTTACAGGAACGATTTCGATTTCACGGATTCCCTCCTCGCTGATATACACCGGAGGGCAGAATCTGTGTAATCGAGCGAATAACTATGAGCTCAACAATTCTGATAAAAGTCCATCTCATCAGTGAAATCTGTGTTCATAAACTGAAATTTTAACATGCGAAACTTGTGTTTATTATTTTATAGTAAAGGTTACAATCGACATCTTCGGCATTTTCACTGTGAGACATCCGTTTTTCAGCTTGCCATCCTTGAACGGCTCCGGTTTTACGTTGTCGGGCTGTTCGAAAGTGTTGTGTGCCTTCATGTCGTCAGCAGTGAGTATGAGTGCATTGGTGATTTCACCTTTCACATCGCCCAGGTCGATGGTCACCTCATCAGATGCTTTGAGGTCGGCATTGGCCAGGTTGACATTGATTGCTCCGTCGGCAGATTTCGAAGCTGACACACTGAGGTAAGGGGAGCGGCGGGTGGTGCCTTTCTTCTGCTCGTTCTCCGCCTCAAACGTGTCGGCAGAGACATTGAGCGGAATGTTCGTTGCCTCCATGTTCGGTGTGTACATCTTGAAGACATAGTAAGTAGGCGTGAGCACCATCTTGTCGTCCTTGGTCAGCACCATGCTCTGCAGCACATTTGCCACCTGTGCGATATTCGCCATCGACACACGCTTGGTGTACTTATGGAAAGAGTTGAGGGCAAAAGCCGCCACCATGGCGTCGCGCATGGCGTTCTGCTGATAGAGATGTCCGCGGATGCTGCCTGGCTCCTCGTCCCACCAGGTACCCCACTCATCGACCAGCAACTTCACGCGTCCGCGCTCATCGTATTTGTCCATGATAGCAATATGTTTGTCAATCACTTCCTCCATCCCCACACCGCATTTGGCGATGGCCCAATAGTACTGGTCGTCATTGAAGTTTGTCGCACTGCCTTTCGACCCGTTCCAGGTGTAGCAGGTGTAGTAATGCAGTGAGAGTCCTCTCATACGTGTGCCAATCTGCTTCATTGCCACCTCTGTCCAGTTGTAGTCGTAGTCGGACGCACCGCTGGCGATTTTGAAGAGGCGGTTACCGTTGTATTCACGGCAATAAGTGGCATAGCGCCGGTAGAGGTCGGAATAATACTCGATACGCATATTTCCGCCGCATCCCCAGCTCTCGTTGCCCACTCCGATATACTTCACTTTCCACGGCTCCTCGCGTCCGTTTTGTTTGCGCAGCTTTGCCATCGGACCGTCTTTGGCAGTCATATACTCCACCCACTTGGCGGTCTCTTCCACAGTGCCGCTGCCCACGTTCATCGACACATAAGGCTCGCAGCCGAGGAGCTCGCAGAGATTAAGGAACTCATGAGTGCCGAAGGAGTTGTCCTCCACAGTGCCACCCCAGTTGTTGTTCACCATCCTCGGACGGTTCTCCTGCGGTCCGATACCATCCATCCAGTGATACTCATCGGCGAAGCAGCCGCCCGGCCAGCGCATCACCGGCACCTTGATGTCGCGCAAGGCCTGGAGCACATCGTTACGATAGCCCTGTGTGTTCGGAATTTTCGAGTCTTTACCAACCCACAGGCCTCCATAGATGCAGGAACCGAGATGTTCGGCAAACTGGCCATAAATTTCCTTGTTGATTTTATACCCCTCCGTCTCTTTATCGATGGTGACAGATGATTTCCGCTGTGCCTGAGCGGAGAAAGCGATGGCAATGAATGCCAACAGCACAATACATGATTTTTTGCTCATACGAATCTGATGGTTATAGGTTCGTGAGGATTTTATTAGGTCTCTGTTGCGAAGATACAAAAAAAATGGAGAAAAGCGAAAAGTGAAGTATGAAAAGTGCAAAAAAAGAGGGTGTGTCAAAATTAGGCACATCCTCTTTTATTATTGAGCGGTGGTTTATCCGCCGAAGTTGTCGAAACGGATCATGTCGTCCTCCACACCGAGTGAGTGCAGGAGGTCGAGCACTGTCTTTGCCATCATTGGAGGTCCGCAGAGATAGTATTCCACATCCTCCGGTGCCTCATGCTGCTTGAGATAAGTGTCGCCCAGCACGTTTGCAATGAATCCGGCTGTGTATTTCACGCCCAATGAGTCGGCCTTCTTGTCCGGAAAGTCGAGTCCGAGATGGAAGTGGAAATTCGGATACTCTTTCTCCAACTCCAGGAAGTCTTCCATAAAGAACACCTCGTCGATGCCACGCGCACCATAGAAATAGTGCATCTCGCGGTCGCGTGTATGGAGTGTCTTGAGCATGTGCATAATCTGTGCGCGGAGCGGAGCCATACCGGCGCCACCGCCGACCCAGATCATCTCGCGTTTGGAGTCGAACACCGGTGCGAACTCACCGTAAGGACCGCTCATCACACACTTGTCGCCTGGTTTAAGGCTGAAGATGTATGACGATGCGATACCGGGGCTGACCGGCTGGAATCCCACCTGTGGTTTCGGCAGGAACGGCGGAGTGGCGATACGCACGGTGAGGGTGATGATATCTCCCTCGTCTGGATAGTTCGCCATAGAATAAGCACGGATGGTCTCCTCGGTGTTCTCACATTTGAGCGAGAAGATGTTGAACTTCTCCCAAACCGGTACGTAAAGTTCGCCGATATCGTTCTTGTCGAAGTCTTTGTCGTAGTCGAGCTTGTACTTAGGAATCTTGATCTGAGCGTAAGCACCAGGCACGAAGTCCATGTGCTCACCCGGAGGCAGCTGCACTTTGAACTCCTTGATGAAGGAAGCCACGTTCTTGTTGCTGATGACGGTGCACTCCCACTCTTTCACACCCATCACAGACTCAGGCACTTTGATGGAGAGGTCGCCCTTCACCTTGGTTTGGCAACCCAGACGGTAGTGGTCTTTGATCTGTTTGCGGGTGAAATGTCCTTTCTCAGAGTCGAGGATTTCTCCTCCGCCTTCAATCACCTGACATTTGCACTGACCGCAAGACCCTTTTCCACCACAGGCAGAACTGAGGTAAATTCCGTTTTCAGAGAGCGTGGAAAGCAGGCTGCTGCCCTGCTCCACAGAGAGTTGGTTCTCACCGTTAATGGTGATTGTCACATTTCCGCTAGGCGTGAGATATTTCTTTGCAACGAGCAGGATGACAACCAGAATGAGTATAATCACAAGGAATACTCCAATACTTGCTAATATAAAGTTTGAATCCATAGTTATTATCCTTTCGTTTTAGATTTTAAGACCAGAGAAACACATAAACGCCATTGCCATCAGTCCCACGGTGATGAAGGTGATACCCAGTCCCTGGAGCGGCTTCGGCACATCGCTGTATGCCATCTTTTCGCGGATGGCAGCCAGTCCGACGATTGCGAGTGTCCAACCGATTCCGGATCCGAGAGCATAGGCGATGCAGTCGCCCACCCCACCGATAAACTGAGTTGACGAAGGCTCGAGGTTGATACGCTGCTGCATGAAGAGCGACGCACCCATGATGGCGCAGTTCACTGCGATCAGCGGCAGGAAGATTCCGAGAGCGGCATAGAGAGACGGTGAGAATTTCTCCACAATCATCTCCACCAGCTGCACCATAGCCGCGATGACAGCGATGAAGAGGATAAAGCTGAGGAATGTGAGGTCGATGCCCAGGATTCCCTCAGCGGAGAGCACCTTTGTCTGAAGCAGATAGTCCACAGGGACCGTGATGAGCAGCACGAAAGTGACTGCGATACCCAGTCCGAGGGAAGTCTTTACTGTCTTGGACACAGCCAGATAAGAGCACATACCCAAGAAGAAAGCGAAGATCATGTTGTCGACGAAGATCGAACGAACGAACAAACTGAAGAAATGTTCCATAATACACGTTTTTTAATTGGGTTATTGTACTTTATCTTTATTATATGCTCTGTGGGCCCAGATGATACATCCCACGAGGATGAGCGCCATGGCCGGCATGGTCATCATACCGTTGTGGAGATAGCCACCGCCGTTTTCAAGGAGCCATGAGTCAGGGATAATCTGGAATCCGAAGATAGAGCCGAATCCGAGGAGTTCACGCACGAAGCCTACAATCACGAGTACGATGGCGTATCCGAGACCGTTGGCGATGCCGTCGAGGAACGACTCCCACGGTCCGTTCATCATGGCAAAAGCCTCGAGGCGTCCCATAAGGATACAGTTGGTGATAATCAGTCCCACATAGACGGAGAGCTGTACGCTCACGTCGTAAACATAAGCTTTCAGGATGTTGCTCACGATGGTCACCAGCGCTGCCACCACCACCAGCTGTACGATGATACGGATGCGGTTAGGGATGGTCTTGCGGATGAGTGAGATAATCACATTTGAGAATGCGGTGATCACTGTCACCGACAGTCCCATCACGATGGCCGGCTTCAGCTGTGCGGTCACAGCGAGTGCGGAGCAGATACCCAGCACCTGCACGGCAATCGGGTTGTTCAGGTTGAGAGGGCTTTTGAATACTTCGCCATTCTCTTTAGAAAATAATTTACTCATATTCTTTGTCCTCCTTATTATTTAAGACTCTCAAGGATATCCTTGTAAGAGCCTATACTCTGTTGAATCATGTTGTTTACACCGTCGGAAGTGAGGGTGGCGCCCGTGATTCCGTTCACGTAGTTCTCCGGTTTTGTGTCGCCCTCCTTACCTTTCTTTAACACACTCAGCGCCACCTTGTCGGTGTTGCCGTCAGCATATAGCTTCTTGCCCTTGAAAGTGTCCTGGAATGTTTTCTCTGTGATACGCGCACCCAGTCCGGCAGTCTCGCTCTCATGCGAGAAATAAGAGCCATAGACAGTCTCGCAGTCGTCGTCGAGTGCCACATAGCCCCAGATACCGCCCCAGAGTCCGGCACCCGTCATCGGAATCACATATTTGGTGCCGTCGGGGGTCTCAGCCACATAAATCGGGCGACAGGACTTGGAGAGGTCCTTGTTCTGAATTTCAAAACCGCCGTCTTCTTTTGCCTTCTCGGCTGTTTCGCCATAAACGGGGTCTGCTTTCACGAGCTCGGCATATTTTGCCTGCACATCGTAGTCGGAACCTTTCTCAATGCCCAGTGCGGCAAGAATCTGGCTGCGCTTGTCGTTTGCCACATTCTCATCCTGTGTCGGTTTGAGCGCTGAAGCCACGAAGGCCAGCAGGAACGCCACGAGAATCACCATGATGGAAGCATATATGATGGTATATGCGTTTCCGTTTGTATTCAATTTACCCATAGCTTAGTCCTCCTTCACTTTTACTGCACGTTTGGCGCGCTTGTTAATATTACTCTGAACCACGCAGTAGTCAATGAGCGGTGCAAACACGTTCATCAGCAGGATGGCCAGCATCATACCTTCAGGATAACCAGGGTTGAGCACACGGATGAGGATGGCGATGACACCGATGAGGAATCCGTATATCCACTTTCCGCATTCAGTACGTGCGGAGGTGACAGGGTCGGTGGCCATAAAGACGGCGCCGAAGCAGAAACCGCCTACGGTCAGGTGCTCATACCATTCGAAGTTCTGCGGGTTGTCGTATCTGCAGATGAGCGCCATGAGTGTTCCACCCACGAAAATTGAGAGCATTGTCTTCCAGCTTGCCACACCTGTCCAGATAAGCAGACAAGCTCCGAGGGCGATGGCGATCACACTGGTCTCACCGATTGAGCCTGGAATCAAACCCGTCACTGTGTCCATAAAGCTGTATGAAACAGGGGCATTAGCGCCCAGCTCACCAAGTGGAGTCGCAGCCGTGTAGGCATCCACATTACCGCTCACGCCGGTGATGCAGTCCATATAGTTCTGGTTCACCCATACCTTGTCGCCCGACATGGTTGAAGGATAAGAGAAGAAGAGGAAGGCACGGGTGACGAGCGCCACATTGAAGATGTTCATACCCGTTCCACCGAAGATTTCCTTAGCGAAAATCACCGCGAAAGCGGTTGCCACGGCGATGATCCAGAGCGGACAGTTGATCGGCACAATCATCGGGATGATGAAACCGCTCACAAGGAATCCCTCGTGGATTTCCTCGTTTTTCCACTGCGCCACGGTAAACTCAATACCGAGTCCCACCAGGTAGCTGACTACTATTTTCGGCAGCACGGCAGCCAGTCCATAAAGGAAGCTGCCCCAGAATGTAGGGTCTTCGTTGTTTGCGATTGCATGGAAGTAACCCACATTATACATACCGAAGAGCATGGCAGGAGTGAGCGCAATTATAACAAAGGTCATGATACGCTTGGAGTCAATCGCATCATGGATGTGAGCTCCTTTAGCCTTCGCTGTCTCGTTCGGGACGAACATGAATGTCTCAAATCCGTCGAACACCGACCTGAAAGCATGGAGCTTTCCACCCTCCTGGAAGGAAGGCTTTATCTTGTCGAGAAATTTTCTTAACGCAGACATGTTATAATTAAACGATTAAAAATTACTATTTACGATTTATGCATTCTCCTTGCGTAGCATGTCAAGGCCCTCGCGGACGATACGCTGCAGCTCGAGCTTGGAGCTGTCGACAAACTCAGCCAGTGCGAAATCCTCCGGAGCAACCTCATAGATGCCCAGTGCCTCCATGCGGTCGATATCACCAGCGATGATTGCCTTAATGAGCTGTTCAGGCATGATGTCCATCGGGAACACACTCTCGTATTCGCCCGACATGATCATGTGGCGGCTACCGCCCTTGATACGCGCGTCGCACACATACTCTTTCTTCTTTCCGAAGAGCCAGGAGCAATAGGTGCGGCTTGCGGAGAACTGCTTGAGACGAGGCATGATCCATCCGAATGCCTCGTCAGCGTCGTCGCCCTCTGGGATAGCTGTCACCTCAGTGGTGTGAGCCTGGAGGAAGTCCGTCGTCTCCACTTTGGTGCCTGTCAGCGGATTACCGTCAATCAGGCGCACCTTCTTGTCGGTCTTCACGTTGCCGTCGAGGATGTCGCCGATCTGCTGTCCCACAGTCACTTTTGCATAAGCCGGTTTTTCAATCTCACTACCTGCCACTGCTATGACACGTGAGAAGTCAACCTTACCATTCAAAACCACACGTCCGATAAAAATCAGTTCCTCCGGTCCGATGGTCCAGACCACCTCACCCTTGTTGACAGGGTTCACATGATTGATTTGAACACCCACATTGCCTGCAGGACATTTACCTTCGAACACTGTCACTGTGGCATTCTCTGCCTTCAGGATTGCGACGGCGGCGCCACGTTTGGCGCCCAGATTCACCGGTGCGATTTTTGCCAGTGCGTCGATACCAGCCTGAAACTCCTTCTCGTTGCCTTTGAGTGCCACTTCAAAGTCGGCAGCCAGCGGCATGTCGGAGAATGTGGAGCAGAAGATGGCCTTCGGCTTGTCTTCCGGGTTGGCCGCCACAGCGTAAGGGCGCTGGTTGATGTAAGCGAAGAGTCCGGCATCGAGCAGCAGCTTGAGCACGTCGTCGGCAGTGGCCTTGGCAAGGTCAAGTTTGCCAAAGTCAGCATAAGCCTGCTTCTCGTCAGCTTCTACCTGAATGCTCAACACTTTGCGCCTGTCACCTCTCTGCACGGCAGTCACCTGTCCGCTTACAGGAGAAGTGAACTTCACTTCCGGATGCAGCTTGTCAACAAACAGCGCATCGCCGGCCTTGACGGTCTCACCTTCCTTCACCACCACTTTCGGTTTCACTCCCACAAAGGCATCAGGCGCCAGTCCGAAGACTTTCGATGCTTTGGGCGTAGTGATCTCAGCAGACGGTTTTCCGACAAGATTGACTGTCAGGCCTTTCTTAAGTTTGATTACATTCGCCATAAAAAATAATTAATTATATAAACTTTTAAACCTTCAAAAGCTTTCTACACATAATTTGCAAATATACTATAAAAAAATGTAAAAATTGCCAATTAAAAATTAAAAAATCGACAACATCTTAAAAAAAAGCAAAAATCGTCAAAAAAAAGAGCATCTGTAAAGTCAGATGCTCAAAAACCGGATATCACCTCCGATTTTAAATCCCCGGAGAAAGTCCTGGATGGACATCCGCTTTTTCCCCGCCTGCTGGAGGGACAGTATATCAAGGCTGTAGTCGGCCACGCCCACCCTCAGGAACGTCTTCCCGTCGGTAAACACCTCACCTGGAATCATCGATTTGCCGGCTTGGTTCTTTGCTACCTGGAAGATTTTGATGTCGGTGGTCTTTCCTTCCTGTTCAAGCACAGTCCATGCGGCAGGATAAGGGCTTAGTCCACGCACAAAATCGTACACCTTCCTCATCGGCTGATTCCAGTTGATACGGCAGGTGTCGCGGAAGATTTTCGGAGCCGGCTTCAGCTCTTCACCCTCCCCTATCATCAAGTCCTGCTCGATGGTGCGGAGCGTTCCGTCGATAATCTTATCAACCGTGTCAGTCACCAGTTTTGCTCCCAGCACCATCAGCTTATCATGAACGATGCCCACGTCGTCGGTATCGGCAATCGGCACCTTCACCTGCTTGATGATTTCTCCCGTGTCGATCTCATGCTGGAGAAAGAAAGTGGTGATGCCCGTCTCTTTCTCACCGTTGATAACAGCCCAGTTGATAGGTGCCGCTCCACGGTACTGTGGCAAAAGCGAAGCATGAAGGTTGAAAGTGCCCAGGTGAGGCATACTCCATACCACCTCGGGCAACATCCGGAATGCCACCACAATCTGGAGGTCGGCCTCGAGTGCCCTCAGCTGCTCCAGAAATGCTTCGTCCTTAAGTTTCTCAGGTTGAAGCACAGGCAGGCCTTGCTCCACGGCATATTGCTTTACAGGACTGGCCTGTAACACGCTTCCATGGCGACCGACAGGCTTGTCGGGCATGGTAATGACACCTACCACATTGTAACCGCCTCCCACCAGTGCCTTCAGACTTTCCACTGCGAAATCGGGCGTACCCATATATACTATTCTCAGATTTTCCTTTGTCATAAATATTCTGTCAACTGCATAATTTTCTGCGAAGTTAGTGGATTTTGGATAAAAAAGCAAAAAAAAGGACAAGCGACCACCATTTATTTCAACAAAATGAACTATATTTGTAAAAAAATCAGAAATTTGGTTTCATTTTGTCAGTTGATGAAAGAAATCACTAACTAATAACATTTTTACAGATGAAAAGTGCTAATTTTTTTGCTGTTGACCTGGGCGCCACCAGCGGAAGAACCATTTTAGGCAGTATTGTCGAAGGTAAACTGGAGCAACGTGAACTCACCCGTTTTCCCAACAACATCATACAGACCGGCGGTCACTTCTACTGGGATATCTTTGCCCTCTACAATGAAATCATTCGTGGGCTGAAAGTGGTAGCCGACGAGCAGCTGGAAATCACATCCATCGGTATTGACACATGGGGCGTGGATATGGTCTGCATCGGGAAGGACGGCAGTGTGCTCCGCAACCCCTACTGCTACCGCGACCCTCACACAGACCATGCCATGGATGACTATTTCAAACTGATTCCAAAGCAGAAGGTATATGAGAAGACGGGCATACAGTTCATGCAGATCAACACCCTCTTCCAGCTCAGCGCCATGCGTAAGAACCATGACTCCGCACTTGAGGCAGCGGAGAAAATCCTGTTCGTGCCCGACGCACTGATGTATATGCTCACAGGCGAGTGCGTATGCGAATACACCATCCTCTCCACCAGTCAGATGCTCAATCCCCATACCCGGAAGATTGCCCCTGAGTTGATAGACGTGATAGGACTGAAAGAAAGTCAGTTCGGCAGATATGTGAATCCGTCGGACACCGTCGGCACACTCACACCTGAGATTCAGAAAATGACCGGGATCGGACCGGTTCCCGTCGTTGCAGTAGCCGGTCATGACACTGCTTCTGCCGTCGCCTCCGTGCCGGCACAGAATGAGCGGTTTGCCTACCTCAGCTGCGGCACCTGGTCGCTGTTGGGAGTAGAGACCAAAGAGGCGATCATCTCCGACAAAAGCTATGAGCTTAATTTCACCAATGAAGGAGGTGTGGAGGGTACAACCCGGTTTCTGAAAAACATATGTGGTATGTGGCTTCTGGAGCGTTGCCGAAAAGAATGGAAGGCGGTGGAGAACCCCACCGCGGAAAACGAGGCTCCAGCCAACGTGAACACTATCAACCAGCACGCAGCCGAAGAAGAGGGATTCCGCTCCTTCATCTTCCCCGACGATCCCCGTTTCGCCAACCCGCCGAGTATGATTGACGCCATCCAAGGCTATTGCCGTGAAACCTGTCAGCCAGTGCCTGTAGGCTACCGACAGATTGCCCGCTGCATCTTCGACAGCCTTGCCATGCGCTACCGTCAGGTCATCGGCTATCTGAACGACCTCGCTCCGTTCCCTATTGAGAAGCTCCACGTCATCGGTGGTGGCACCTACAACAAGCCTCTGATGCAGATGGCCAGCAACAGCACGGGTCTTCCGGTCATCACCGGCCCTGTGGAAGGTACTGCGATCGGCAATATCATGCTTCAGGCAAAGGCAGCAGGGCTGGTGGGCGACATTTATGAGATGCGCCGTATCATCGCAGCCAGTATCGACACCTGTGCTTATGAGCCGCAAGACCGTGCCACATGGGATGCAGGCTATGAGAAATACCTGAAAGCTACAAAATCCGACAAAAACTAACTAATATTAACTTATAAAAACGATTATTGAATATGGCAAAACCATTAGTTGAGACCAAAGCGCGCGTGGGGGTGTTCTCCATCGCACTCGGCGCTTATCTCCCTCAGTTCCCGCAATTAGTGCCTGAGTTTGAGGCACAGTATGAGGCATTCAAGAAAACACTTCCCGACACGGTTGAGATTATCGACGGCGGCATGGTGACAACCAAAGAGCAGTCGATGGAGGCTGGCGACAAATTCCGTGCAGCCGACGTGGATCTCGTGATTCTCCAGATGCTGACCTACTGCACCTCTTACAACATGCTTCCAGCTGTTCGCGACCTTGATGTGCCGGTGGTGATCGTCAACCTCCAGAAGAAGTTGGCTCCCGACTATCCTAAGACCGATATCCCGACTTGGCTCGGTGAGCTCTATGCCTGCGGTGCGATCGGTGAGATGGTGGCCGACCTCAACCGTGCCGGCAAACGCTCGGCAGTGATTACAGGTGTGGTAGAGGGAGGAGACCCGGCCGCACAGGCAGAGATTGAGGACTGGTGCCGTGCCGCACAAGTACGCCGCCGTTTCCGCGACACCAACATCGCACAGATTGGTCGTCCTTATCCTGGCATGATGGACCTGTATATCGACGAGACCAACCTCTACCATCGTATGTACCTCTATACCAAGCAGTTCGACTGGGAGAAGATGTGGGCTATCGCCGATAACATCACCGATGAGGATGCTATCCGCGCCAAGGCTCAGGACATTCTCGACACCTTCGATATTGAAGGTGGCGGAACGATTGAGAAAGTGTGGGACATGGCCAAATATGTGGTGGCCTTCGAACAGTGGGTGAAAGACGAGAAACTGGGTATGATCGCCAGCCATTACGACGGCTTCGCCCAGGGTGTTGCCGGAAAGCTCGACTCGATGCTTATCCCTGCTTTCTCCATGCTCATCAAGCAGCACACGGCATGCGCTGTGGAGGGCGACATGAAGGTGGCGATGGCAATGTCCATCCTCAAGACCATCTCCGGCACAGGCACGCTGGCAGAGATGTACTCCATCGACTTCCCGAAGGACATCTGCATCATCGGCCATTCCGGATCGGGTGATTTCGACATCTCTCAGGCAAAGAAGCCTACGATGAAGATCGTGCCAGTGTTCCATGGCAAGGCAGGTGGCGGATATCTCACACAGTTCTATCCTCCTGTGGGTCCTGTCACTTATCTCGCTATCACCCAGGACAAGAACGGCGTGTTCAAGTTTGTCGTTGCGGAAGGCGTGAACGAGGAAGGTCCGATCTTCACGTTCGGCGACACCAACATGCGCACGAAATTCTCAATCTCATGCCGTGAGTTTGTGAACAAATGGAGTGAGGCCGGTCCTACCCACCACATGGCAGCTGCTGTCGGGCACCATATCGACACCATCCTGAAGGTTGCCAAGATTTTAAATGTAAGAGTTGACATTGTAACAAGATAAGATATGGCAAAAAATAGCAGTCTGAAGAGCACCCTGGCGGTGTCTCTGAATAATTATCTGGATGCCGGTGCTATCGTGGCTGGCGCCAGCGGACTCACCCTGTGGCAGAACTATCTCGGTCTGTCCGAGTTACACTTGGGATGGCTCAACGCACTGAGCGCCAACGCACTGGGTGCTGCCATCGGAGCCATTATCGGTGGTTTTCTGGCCGACAAGTTCGGACGTAAGTTCATCTTCACCTACAACCTGTTGGTGTATATGCTGGGTGTGCTCATCATCATGCTCAGCGTGAACTTCCCGATGTTGCTGGTAGGATTTATGATTACAGGTATCTCTGTGGGAATCGGTGTGCCGGCATCGTGGACTTATATCTCCGAGAGCTCGGAGGTGAACAACCGCGGACGCAACATCTGCATCTCACAGATGTCGTGGGGTATCGGACCTATGATGATCCTGCTGTTCGGCATGCTCTTCGCCCCTGGAGGTTATCTGTATGGACCTGTGGAATCACTGGCTCATGCAGTCATCGGCGCTGAAGCATCACAGGCAGCCGTGGAGGTGTTCAGCTCACGCGTGGTATTCTTCACGCTCTTTATCGTGGCTTTCATCGCCTGGACACTTCAGCGTCAGCTACAGGAGAGCTCAGAGTTTACAGCCAATAAAGACAAAGACAGCAACGGCATTATCGACAATATCAAGCTGTTGTTCACCAACAGCATAGCCATTAAGGCAGTGGCTTACCTGGCTTGTATTTATCTCACATGGAACCTTGTCGCCTCTGTGATGGGTTTCTTTATGCCTCATATCTACGAGACGGCAGGCGGACTGACCAATGAGTATGCCAACATGCTCAGCTGTGTGAGTTGGGTATTTGTGGTAGTCACCACGTTCATCATATCTTTCTTTGTGGACAAGGTGGCACACCGCTTTTTCTATGTGTTCGGATTGGCGGCGGCGCTCACAGCATGGGTGCTCGTAATTGGTGGTGGCATTACCACGATTGCCGGAATCTGGGTATTCACCATTCTGTGGGGGGTGAACAACGGAAGCTCCGTACAGGTCTTCTACGCGCTGTGGGGCTCAGAGCTCTTCCCCGCCAAATTCCGCGCTGGCGCGCAGGGGCTGATGTTCTTCATCGTACGCGGTCTCTCTGCAGTATGGGGAGTGGTTTTCACCTTGATTTATGGTGAGAACGGAGAGGGTTTCACCATCGCTGCCTTTTGCATGGTGACATTGCTGCTGATCTCTCTCGTGGTGGGACTGATCGGCATGCCGAATACCCGTGGCAAGTCGCTCGACCAGATCACCAAAGAACGCTACGGCGATACGGTTTAGAGTTGACAGTTGACGGTTGACGGTTGACAGTTGACAGTTGACGGTTTAGAGTTTAGAGCTATTAAAACAAAAACAAATAATTCAATATGAAAAGTATATTAGAAAACCGCCCGGGTCTGGAAAAGGCGGTGATGCAAGTGGCAGAGGTTGCCGGCTATCTTTGGGAAAAAGGCTGGGCAGAACGTAATGGTGGTAACATCACTGTGAATGTGACTGAGTTTGTTGACGATGAGATCAAAGCGATGCCAGCCATCTCCGAGGTGAAACAGATTGGTACTACCCTCCCCCATATCAAAGGTTGTTATTTTTATTGCAAAGGCACTGGCAAACGAATGCGTGATCTGGCTCGCTGGCCTATGGAGAATGGAAGCATCATCCGTATTCTCGACGACTGCGCCTCTTATGTGATTATCGCCGACAATCCTGTGATGCCGACATCCGAGCTGCCGTCACACCTGTCGATGCACAACTATCTCATCGGCAGTGGCAGCTGCTACAAAGCAAGCCTTCACACCCATCCGATTGAGTTGGTGGCGATGAGCCATAATCCTAAGATGCTGGAGAAAGACGTGATGGGCAAACTGCTATGGTCGATGATTCCGGAGACGCTCGCATTTGCTCCGCTCGGACTGGGCATCGTGCCTTATGAACTGCCAGGAAGCGTAAAACTGGCTGATGCCACCCTGGAACTCATCAAGGACTACGACGTGGTGATGTGGGAGAAGCACGGTATTTGCGCCGTCGGTGTGGACATCATGGACGCATTCGACCAGGCCGACGTGCTGAACAAGGCTGCATGCATCTATATGAGTGCCAAGAGCATGGGATTCGAGCCGGAAGGCATGACCGACGAAGCGATGAAAGAGGTGCAGGATGTGTTCAACCTCCCAAAGAAACGTCCATGCTGATTCAAGGCACATTATTATTAAAAATATAACTACTCATGAGAATTGGAATCCTAGTGGCGATGGAGAAGGAGATGGAACAGCTCCAGTCGTTTTTCACCACACCCGACATCAATATCCGTCAGAGCGGCATTGGAAAGGTCAATGCCGCTCTGACCTGTGCAGAGATGATACTCGAGTTCCATCCTGACATTGTGATTTCCACCGGCTGTGCCGGTGGAAACGGTGAGGGCATCCATGTGGGCGACGTGGTGGTGAGTACAGAGACCGCCTATCACGATGTCTATTGCGGTGATGCCATCGGGGGAAGTGTTTATGGTCAGATACAGGGTATGCCAGCCCGTTTTTCCACACCTTCACAACTGGTGGAGGCGGCTATGAAGCTCAATGCTCCGATTCATCCGGGCCTGATTGTCACCGGTGACTGGTTTGTCGATTCCAAAGAGAAGATGCGTGAGATTCTGGGGCATTTCCCCGAAGCCAAGGCCGTTGAGATGGAATCAGCTGCTATTGCCCATACCTGTTATAAATATGGAGTTCCGTTTGTGTCGTTCAGGGTCATCAGCGATATGCCCCTCAACGACGAACACGCCTCCCAATATCATGATTTCTGGAAGAATGTGTCTTCCAAATCGTTTGCCATCACAAAGACCTATATAGAGAACTTAGTAGAATTATTCAGATAACAGACATCCCCTCATCACTATGAAATGCCACAACATTATATGGATCATCGCATTGCTATTGCTCTGTGGATGCAGTTTCGACAAGCAGCAGGATAATGTCGAAGTCTGCGAAACCGACCTGCAGATGGCTTATGCCGACTCTCTGCTGGAAGAAAACGCCTACGAGCTGGCCATCGAACAATACAAGGAATGTCTGGAACACTACAATAAAGAGGATGACAAGGAGAAGATGAGCGACTGCTATTTCCAGATGGCCACAGCTTATGAGCGTATCGGAGAGCTCGACAAGGGATTCGAGATGATCCGTCAGAGCATCCATATCGACAGTCTCCTCAACAACATCGGAAACTTAAGCAGCTCTTACAACACGCTTGCCGCCTTCGCACTTGCATCGAAAGATACCAGCAGTGCTAAGAAATATATTAATCATGCAATCTCATTGGAGAGCATGACTGAGAATCAGGAGAATATGTCGTCGAGGTATGGTCTGGCGGCGGAGATTTATGCCCAAAGCGACAGTGCCGTCATCGGACTGGATTATGCCACCAAAGCATTCCTCCTCGACAGCCTGAAGCATGACACTGCCAGTATGGGAAAACGGCTCTGCCAGATGGGAGACACCTATAAATCCATGCAACGGTTTCGAGATGCGGAGAAAGCCTACCTGAGGGCAGAGAAGTATCTCTCACAAAGTAACTTGGTGAGCTCCACCTGCATCACTTACAAACAGATTGGCAATCTCTATGAGGTGATGGACAACAACGAAAAGGCCATCGATTATTATGAGAAGAGTGTTTCTTTGGCGCGGAAGTTCAACATGAATTATCTGCTTGTGTCTGACCTTGACAAACTGTCAAAGCTTTACCAGCACTCCGACAACCAGAAGGGCTATCAATATGCGTTAGAGGCTTTGACCCTGAAAGACAGCATCTTCAACGAGGAGACCAGAAAAAGCACTCAGGAATTTTCCGCACACTACGACCTGCTTGAGAAAGAGCGGAAAATAGAGCTTCAGGAAAGCCAGATACGCAATCAGCGCACATGGGTCGGGCTGCTGTTGACTTTTATACTACTCTTGTTTGCAGTCATCGGATTCCTTCTTTTTTATCTCAATCTCAAAAAAGAAAAATATAAACTTCACAGAAAATATGTCAAGGCTCTGACAGAAGATTTTAATGAGGACGAAGAGAAAGCCGACTCTGATGCTGATAAAGATAAAGAGGAAGAAAAAACGGAAGTTCAAAAACAAATAGTGAAGAATGAGCTGACACAAACCACTGCAGCCGAACGCCAGTTCCTCCGTCAGGTCAACACTTTTGTGGAAGAACACATGGAAGATTCCACCCTCTCATCTGTGAAACTCTCCGAGATGCTTTGTCTGGGCCAGCGTCAGTTTAATCGCAAAATGAGAGCAATTACCGGAGACGACACCGGCTCTTTCATCAAAGTGAAACGCATCACACGCGCAAAACAGCTGTTGGCAACCAGTGAACTGAGTATTGGAGAGATCCAGACACGCTGCGGATTTGAAACACCAAGCTATTTCTCAAAAGTATTCAAAGACCTGGAGGGAATCACTCCGTCAGAATACAGAAAAGAGAAACAATTTTTATAATATTTTCACTGATATTTAATGATTATACATAAAAACCGCGTTAAACGTCCAATCTGTTACAAAAAATGTCCAATATATAACAAAATGTAACAAAAGAAGGCAGTAATTTTGCACTTGAAAAATTAGCATAAATTATCCTTCTGAAATTGAGTTATATTTAGTTATTTATGATAGAGACTGAGCGAAGTCTTACACAAAAGCCCCGTAGGATTACGGGGCTTTTGTGTGTCTAAATGGCTCATTGTGAAACTATACCCTAAATGTTATTATTTTCATAAGCTTGCAGACTGTCTGGGTATTTGGGCGACGGACCATACTGATTTGTGCCCCGTTGACTGTCGGTGCAGTTGAACACAAGGAAAAGGATGTTCACTACCACCACAAATACAGACATGAATATAATATAATTATTAGGTATATTCAGGAGTGGATACAGAAAATAAAGGTCCTGCGGGTTGAACCCCTGCGCTTCCATCATGTCGTTGAGTTCGGGGAAATACGTGAGCACATAAATGACCGAATAACACGTTAACACATTGAAAGCCACCACAGAAAGCACATAAAGCCAAATCCAGTGGCCACTCTTGCCGATGTCGTGGAGTCTGCGGCACTGAAGGGCTATAAACGGAACAAGCATCACCAGTGAAGCCAACGTCATCAGGGCAGGGCCGAATAACTGAGCCAGAAACCAAATCAATATATAGAAAAGCGCGATGTTCCAGAATTCAGATCGGCGTGAGCGACCGCTGAAGTCTGTATATCTGCGGAAAAAAAGACCGATGGATTCACCGAAACTGGGACGTCGGTTATCGTTCTGATTAGATCTCATACCTGAATACCCCGGCGAGGAGTATCTGTCAGGGTTGCCATCTTGAAATGGTCTGTTCTGAAAAGACGGGTCACCATATTCGAACGGTGGTTTTACACCATTATTTCCATCATTCCTCTGCTGAGGATATCCATTATGTGTCTGATCGTCCATAAGCGTTGATTACAGATTCAAATTGAAACTATTTGATACAAAAAACTGACAGAATCGTTACAAAGTTACAAAAAATAGAGGATTCCTGTAAGAAAATCGTCAAATTAGTTGTATCTTTGTAAAACTTTTTTCTTTCATCAGTCAAAACAGTTGGTTTTATGATAAGAAATATCCTTTTCAGAATGGCGGTTGCAGTCGTGATGATGGTCTTGCCACTGTCTGGTACAGCCCAGAGTACGATTTATCCTGAGCACTTCGACCTCAGCGAGGTGACACTGCTTGACTCACCATTTAAGACAGCCCTTGACATCAACAACAAGTTGCTGTTGGACTATGATGTGGACCGCCTTCTCACTCCGTTTGTGAGAGAAGCCGGACTGAAAACGGGTAAATATGCCAACTGGACCACACTGCACCCAACGTTTCCGAACTGGGGACTGTCGAGCTGGTCGCTCGAAGGGCATGTGGGAGGGCATTATCTCACAGCCCTGGCTCTGTCGTATGCCGCCACCGATGACGCCGGCATGAAAGCGAAGATGAAAGAGCGTCTTGACTATATGCTCGATATTCTGAATGATTGCCAGCGTGCTTACGACGGCAACACGAAGGGCATGGAAGGATTCATCGGCGGACAGCCTATCACACAGATATGGACCGGACTTTATGCCAATGACCTCACAGCTTTCCGCCAGTGGGGAGGATGGGTGCCGTTCTATTGCCAGCACAAAGTCCTGGCCGGATTGCGCGACGCATGGATTTATACGGGAAGCACGCTGGCCAGGGATCTCTTCAAAGGGCTCTGCGACTGGTCGGTCAACGTGGTCAGCAAACTGAGTGAGAATGATATGCAGACAGTGCTCGGTTGGGAACATGGAGGCATGAACGAGCCTTTGGCCGATGCCTACCGCCTCTTCGGAGAGAGCAAATATCTCGACGGCGCCCGCAAATTCAGCCATCAGCAGATGCTCAATGGCATGCAGAGCCTCAACACCTCCTTCCTTGACGGCAAGCATGCCAACACACAGGTACCCAAATACATCGGATTCGAGCGTATCTATCAGGAATATGCGCGCGACGGAAAAAGCGGAAGTGCCACCACCTATAAGAATGCGGCACACAACTTCTGGAAGGATGTGGCAGAGCACCGCACGGTTTGTATCGGTGGAAACAGCGTAAGCGAGCATTTCCTTGCTGCCAGCCGTGGTTCCCAGTATATCGACAATCTCGAAGGTCCGGAGAGTTGCAATTCGAATAATATGCTCAAACTGAGCGAAATGCTTTTCGACGAGACGCACGATGCCGCCTATGCCGACTTTTATGAGAGCACCACCTGGAACCATATCCTCTCCACTCAGGATCCGAAGACCGGCGGATACGTGTATTTTACAACTCTCCGTCCGCAAGCCTACCGAATCTACTCACAGGTGAACCAGGGTATGTGGTGCTGTGTGGGAACCGGTATGGAAAACCATGCGAAATACGGACATTTCATCTATACACACAGTGCTGACAACAGCAAGCTGTATGTCAATCTCTTCACTGCCTCAAAACTCAACAACGAGCATTTCTCACTCACTCAGGAGACCACATTTCCTTACGGTCAAACCACAAAAATCACCATCGACAAGGCCGGCACATTCACATTGTCCGTACGTCATCCGGCATGGACAGGAGCCGGCTACAACGTAAGCGTGAACGGTACTGATGTAAACACAGCTGTGAAAGAAGGAACCGCCTCTTACGTGGATATCAGCCGTTCATGGAATGCCGGCGATGTGGTGGAGATAAGCCTACCGATGTCCCTTCGCTATGAGGAATGTCCGAATTACACCGATTATATCGCATTCAAATACGGTCCGATTCTGCTGGCGGCCCAGACCACTGCTTCTTCAGCTGCAGAGGCAAGAACCACAGGACTTACCTACGAGAGCCTGCCGAACGAATATGCAGGCGAGGGACGTATGGACCACTCTCCTGGTGCAATGGCAAAAGGGCTGGACCTCTCCTCCGCCCCACTTCTGATCGGCGACCGCAGTGAGGTGATGAACCGTATCACCACAGATGAGAACAGTCCTTCGACGCTGCATTTCAAGATTGACGCATCCAGCACTCAGAGCAAAGGCAACTGGAAAGAGCTTACCCTCGTGCCGTTCTACGCCATTCACCATGCCCGCTATCAGTGTTACTGGTATCAGCAGACAGAAGAAGGATATGCCGACAGCGACATGGGCAAGGCCGATGCAGAGGCAGCGAAGATGGTGGAACGTACCATCGACTACGTTGCTACAGGAGAGCAGCAGAGCGAGGCTGGTCACGACGCACTCTATCAAGGCTCCAGCTCGGGCAACTACCAGAATGAGATCTACCGGGATTGCGGTAACGGCGGGTTCATCCAGTACACACTTTCGAATCCCGACCTGCTCACCGACAGCCTGTCAATCCTATGCCGGTTTACTACGGCCGACAAAGGGCGCAAGTGCAACATCTATATCGACGGTGTGCTGCTCGTAGATGGCTATACCGTACCATCCTCCTATCAGGGAGCAAACAGCAACGGATTCTATAATATCGAATTTGCCATTCCGAAGGAAATGATGATTGACGCAAGCGGACTAGTGAAATCATCGCTTGTATTCAAGATTGAGCCGGCCGGCGTCACCTATGCTCCCGGGCTCTACTATCTGCGTCTGATGCGCGGCTACGACAGTCACGAGTATGTGTTCAAAGCCCGCGACTGGGTGACCGGAGACGTCAACCGTGTGGCTCAGAGTAATTTCACTTACGACACCGACAACAACACCATCACCATCAAAGCGACGGGCAACAACAATGTTTGCCTGTCGCTTGACTATGATAACTGCAACTATTTTGTCAAAGGAGAGAAAGGATTCCTCACTGTGAAAGGTTCCGGGCTGGCTCTGACTAGCGGCCGTAACTACCTGTGGTGGCTCAACGGCGTGAACAAAGGGAGCAGCGTGGATCCAAGCTTCACCGGCACAGCAGCCGACGGAGAACAAGTGGTGGCATGGAAACTGTCGGAGAGCAATCTCGACGGCAACTGCCAAGGCGATTTCTACAGTATCTGCCAGGGAGCCACGATTTTCGGCATGACTTCCCTACGAGGCACCGCCGTCATCAGCTATATCGGCTTTGAGGCCTCCCCACAGGATTTCCTCCGTTCGTTCGACCCCATTCTCGGTGATGTCAACGGCGACAAGAAAGTGGATATCAACGATGTGGTTGCCATCATCAATGAGATGGCAGGGCTGACCACCTGGAAAGACTCTGACGTGAATGCAGACAAGTCAACAGACATCAACGACGTGGTGGCAGTCATCAACATCATGGCATCTGATACATAACGTACAGCTACAGAATATTCTATATAACATATTATGAGCAAGAAAAAACTTTTATTGGGCGACGAGGCAATCGCCTTGGGAGCACTCGATGCCGGTCTGTCGGGCGTATATGCCTATCCGGGCACACCATCGACAGAGATCACCGAGTATATCCAGAAGTCGCCGTTAGCCAAAGAGAGAAAAGTGCACAGCCGCTGGTGCGCGAACGAGAAGACCGCGATGGAGGCAGCCCTGGGTATGTCGTTCATGGGCAAGCGCGCCCTTGTGTGTATGAAACACGTAGGACTGAACGTCTGTGCCGACCCGTTCGTCAATTCGGGCATCACCGGTGTGAACGGCGGTCTGATTGTGTTGGTGGCCGACGACCCTTCGATGCACTCTTCACAAGATGAACAAGACAGCCGTTTCTATGGCAAGTTTGCCATGATTCCCACGTTTGAGCCGAGCTCACAGCAGGAGGCATACGACATGATGGCGATGGCCTTCGATTATTCAGAGCAGCAGAAACTGCCGGTACTGATGCGAATCGTCACCCGTATGGCCCACTCTCGCGCCGTGGTAAAAGTAGCTGATGAGGCACGTCAGGAAAACGAGCTGAACTACAATGCAGAGGCCAGCCACTGGGTGTTGCTGCCTGCCAACGCGCGCAAACGCAACGTGACGCTTACCTCTCAGCAGGCACAACTGGAGGAAGATGCGGCCAAGTCAACCTACAATCAGTATCTTGATGGCAGCGACAAGTCGATGGGTATCATCGCCTGTGGAATCGCATTCAACTATGTGAATGAATGCTATCCCGACGGTTGTCCTTTCCCACTGCTCAAGATTTCACAGTATCCACTGCCGAAAACGCTCGTACGCCGTATGTGTGAGGAATGCGATAGCGTGATGGTGGTGGAAGACGGTCAGCCGTTCGTGGAGGATATGCTCCGCGGTGTGATGCCGGGCAATGCAGTCATCAAAGGACGTCTGACAGGTGAGCTGCCACGCACCGGCGAACTCACCCCAGATAACGTACGCAAGGCACTCGGTCTGCCGTCAGAGGAGTTCTACGGCGTCTGTGATGATGTCACACCGCGCCCGCCGGCCCTCTGTCAGGGATGCGGTCACCGCGATGTCTATGCAGCCCTCAACAAGGTGCTGCTCGATTATGAGAATCCTCGTGTGTTCGGCGATATCGGCTGCTACACTCTCGGATTCCTGCCACCGTTCCATGCCATCCACTCCTGTGTGGACATGGGAGCCAGCATCACCATGGCGAAAGGTGCGGCAGATGCCGGACAGTGGCCATCAGTGGCCATCATCGGCGACTCCACCTTCACCCACAGCGGCATGACGGGGTTGCTCGACGCTATCAATGAGAACAGCAATATCACAGTGATTATCAGCGACAACCTCACCACTGGAATGACTGGCGGCCAGGACTCTGCCGGCACCAATAAGTTCGAGGCTATCTGCCGCGGGCTGGGACTGAGCGACGAACATCTTCATGTGGTGGTTCCGCTACCTAAGAACATGGATGAGATTACCCGCATCATCCGTCAGGAACTTGAATACGAGGGCACATCCGTGATTATTCCGCGCCGAGAGTGTATCCAGACTTTCCAGCGTCATTTGAAACAGAGAAAATCCGCAAAACAATGAAGACAGACATCATATTATGCGGTGTGGGAGGTCAGGGAATCCTCTCCATCGCAACGGTCATCGGCGAAGCAGCCATGAACGAGAACCTCTATATCAAGCAGGCAGAGGTACACGGCATGTCGCAGCGTGGAGGCGACGTGCAGAGCAACCTGCGCATCTCTTCCAACCCTATCAACAGCGACCTGATTGCCAAAGGTTGTGCCGACGTGATTATCTCTATGGAGCCGATGGAGGCACTCCGTTATCTGCCTTATCTGAGCAAGGACGGATGGATTATCACCTCCTCCACCCCGTTCGTGAATATCCCGAATTATCCGGATATCGATACCATCAATGCAGACCTCGACCGTCTGCCGAATGTAATCCGTATCGACATCGAGAGTATAGCCAAAGAGCATAACATCCCTCGTTCCGCCAACATCATCCTGCTGGGCGCAGCACAGAAAGCGCTGAGGATTGAATACTCGAAACTGGAAGATGCTATCCGCCGGGTATTTGGCAGCAAAGGCGATGCCGTGGTGGAGGCCAATTTCAAGGCGCTCGCACTGGGCAAGGCTCTTCAGAAATAGGTAGAAAGATTATATAATACCAAACAGACTGACATGAATACTCCTATAGAGAAATCACTGATCGACGGAATCATCCGCGACCTGGGTATTCAGGATTTCGCGAAAGCCACCATCCGTGAAGTGAAGCAGACCGCCGCAATTGCCGAGAAGCTGTCGGGCGTAGAGTTTATCAAGATGGAGATGGGAATCCCAGGATTGCCAGCAGCGAAGGTGGGCGTGGACGCCCAAATCAAAGCGTTGCAGAACGGTATCGCCAACCTCTATCCTAACATCCAGGGAGTGGATGAGCTGAAACAGGCCGCTTCCAATTTCATCAAGGCATTTATCGGCATCGACGTGGCGCCGGAAGGCTGTGTGCCGGTGAGTGGCAGCATGCAGGGCACGTTCGCTTCGTTCCTCACTGTCTCCCAGTGTGACAAGCAGAAAGACACTGTCTTGTTTATCGACCCGGGATTTCCTGTGCAGAAAATGCAGCTGCAGGTGATGGGCGTGAAATACAAGACATTCGACGTGTATGACTTCCGCGGTGAGAAGCTGGGACCGAAGCTGGAGAACTATCTCAGGGAAGGCAATATCTGTGCCATCGTCTATTCCAACCCTAACAACCCGTCGTGGATATGCCTGACGGAGGAAGAGCTGGAAACCATCGGCAAACTGGCGACGAAATACGACACCATCGTGATGGAAGACCTCGCTTATTTCGCCATGGATTTCCGCCAGAACCTGAGTGTACCGTTTGAGCCGCCGTTCCAGCCGACCGTAGGACGATACACCGACAACTATATCCTGTTGATCAGCGGATCGAAAGCATTCAGCTATGCAGGCGAGCGAATCGGCGTGACCTGTATCTCCGATCTACTGTTCCACCGTCATTTCAAGGATCTGGCCGACCGTTATGAGGGACTGCCGTTCGGTCCGGTATTCTCCACCCGTATGCTATATGCCCTCTCGTCGGGCACCAGCCATTCGGCACAATTCGCCATGGCTGCGATGCTCAAGGCCGCTACCGACGGCACATACGATTTCCGCAAGGAAGTGAGCGTCTATGGCGAGCGCGCTAAGAAACTGAAGGAGATTTTCTGCCGTCATGGATTCCATGTGGTTTACGACAAAGACCTCGACCGTCCCGTGGCCGACGGCTTCTATTTCACTATCGGTTACGGCAAGATGACCAGCGGGGAACTGGCCCATGAGCTGATGTACTATGGCGTGAGCGCCATCTGCCTGGTCACCACCGGCAGTGAGCAGGAGGGACTTCGCGTGTGCACATCCTTCATTGAGGATCATCAGTATGACCAGCTTGAGGAGCGTATGAAGATATTTGAGATCAACAACCCGAGATAAACTTCTTAAATTACTTATCTATAACAATTTATTTAAAATTATGATTTACAACCCGAAAATGGAGTGCATGTCCAGGGAGGATTTGTACAAATTGCAGAGCGAGCGGCTCCGCAAGACAGTGAAGACATGTTATGAGAACACCCCATTTTACAGAAAAAAGATGGACCGTCTGGGAATTACCCCCGATGACATCAAGACGATTGATGACATTGTGAAACTCCCTTTCACAACGAAACTTGACCTTCGTGACGAATATCCGTTCGGCCTGCAGGCTGTGCCAATGACCGACGTGCGCCGTATCCACGCATCATCAGGAACGACCGGAAAACCGGTGGTGGCCACCTATACCGACCATGATGTTGACGTATGGGCAGAGGGTGTCGCACGCGTGATGGCAGCCGGTGGGGTCACCACAGGCGACATCGTGCAGGTGTCGTATGGCTACGGACTTTTCACCGGTGGACTGGGTGCCCATGACGGAGCACACAAACTGGGTGCCGTGCAGTTGCCGACCTCTGCCGGAAACTCAGAGAGACAGATTATGCTTATGCAGGACTTCGGTGTCTCTGCACTCGCCTGCACACCATCCTATGCCCTGTATCTGGCTGAGCGTATCGAGCAGAGCGAGAACGTGGATATCAACCGTCTGAAACTGCGTGTCGGCTTCTTCGGTGCCGAACCTTGGACTGAGGGTATGCGTCATGAGCTGGAAGAGAAACTGCGCATCAAAGCCTACGACATATACGGTCTGACAGAAATGAGCGGTCCGGGTGTGGGCGGCGAATGTGCCTATCAGGATGGTACCCACCTGTGGGAGGATATGTTCTTCCCGGAGATTATCAACCCCGATACACTCGAGCCATGTGCGCCCGGTGAGTTCGGCGAGCTGGTGTTTACCACGCTCTGCAAAGAGGCGATGCCGATACTCCGCTACCGCACACGCGACCTCACCCGTCTGAACTACGAGAAATGCAAGTGCGGCCGTACAGCCGTACGTATGGACCGGATTCTCGGCCGCAGCGACGACATGCTCATTGTGAGAGGAGTGAATGTGTTCCCTTCCCAGATTGAGGCTATCCTCACCGAGTTCCCGGCCTTCACCCCTCAGTATTTCATCACCGTGGACCGCAAGAACAACGAGGATATGTTCGACCTCGACGTGGAGCTCCGCATGGAGTTTTTCTCACCGAACCCTTCGAAGCAGATGCCGTTTATCAAACCGCTCTACGACCGCATCGTCAGTGTGGTGGGCATCAAACCGAATATCCACATCAAAGAGCCTAACAGCATCGCACGCTCGATGGGTAAGGCCAAGCATGTGAACGACAAACGAAATTTTCACCATTAATCATCAATATGGACAATAAATCAGCATATCTCCATCCCGAGTTTGAGACAATGAGCCGGGAGGAGATTGAGAGACTTCAGCTGGAGAGGCTGCAATCCACTGTGCGGCATTGCATGGACTCTCCATTCTACAAAAAACGTTTTGAGGAAAACGGACTTACCCCGGATGACATCAAGACACTCGATGACATCAAAAAGATTCCGTTCACCACAAAGCAGGACCTCAGAGACACCTATCCGTTCGGAATGGCAAGCTCGCCGTTGAAGGACTGCGTGCGTCTGCATTCTTCTTCCGGAACTACTGGCAATCCGACAGTGATTCTCCACACCCAGAAAGACCTCGACGAATGGGCCAATGCCGTGGCACGATGCCTGTGGATGGTAGGCCTGCGTCCCGACGACGTGTTCCAGAACTCCTCCGGTTATGGCATGTTCACAGGTGGGCTGGGTTTCCAGTATGGAGCAGAGCGTCTGGGAGCGCTCACCGTGCCTGCCGCTGCCGGCAACTCGCTCCGTCAGATCAAATTTATCAAAGATTTCGGCACCACTGCCATCCACGCCGTACCAAGTTATGTGACACGCCTCTATGAGGTGATGCGGGAGCAGGGGGTTGACCCGCGTAAAGACACCAAGTTGCGCGTGCTTGCCATCGGAGCGGAGCCACACTCAGAGGAACAGCGTAAGCGCATCGAGGAGATGATGGGTGTGAAAGCCTATAACTCATTCGGTATGAGTGAGATGTGTGGCCCTGGCGTGGGGTTTGAGTGTCCGGAGCAGAACGGACTGCATTTCTGGGAGGACTACTACATCGTGGAGATTGTGGATCCGGAGACCCTTGAACCGGTGCCCGACGGCGAGATCGGCGAGTTGGTGCTGACCACCCTCAACCGTGAGGCCATGCCGCTGCTGCGCTACCGCACCCGCGACCTCACCCGGGTGCTGGGTCGTACCTGTCCATGCGGACGCAACCACATCCGTCTCGACCGTATGCGCGGCCGTAGCGACGACATGATTGTGCTGCGCGGTGTGAACATCTTTCCGATTCAGATTGAGAAGATTCTCATGCAATTCGACGACCTTGCCAACAACTATCTCATCACGCTCACCACCGATAAGGACAATGACAACATGACCGTGGAGGTGGAGCTGGAGCGTTTCGATGATGACTACAAGAAACTCCAGATGCTGGAGAAGGAGATTCGTCGCCGCCTGAAAGATGAGATCCTGCTCACTCCAAATGTTAAACTCGTGCCGAAAGGCTCTTTACCGGTGAGTGAGGGCAAAGCTGTCCGCGTGATTGACAAACGAACTGTATATTCCTAATAATTAGGAATCACAAACGTCTTTGCATTCTTTGCATTCTAATCAAATCGTAAATCGTAAATACATGACAATCCATCAAATTTCCATCTTTATCGAGAACCGTTCCGGCACGATGTTGAAGGTTCTTGCGGTGCTGAAAAAGGCTGAGATTGACCTTATCGCCTCCACAGTCGCCGACACCACCGAATATGGTATCTACCGCATGATCTGCTCCAACTCCGTTCTGGCAGAGGAAGAACTGAAAAAAGCGGGCGTTGTTGCCACCATGTCGGAGGTGTTCGCGCTGGAGCTCGACAACAAGCCTGGTCGTGCAGCCGACGCCATACGCATCTTCAGCGAAGCCGGCATCAGCATCAGCTATCTCTACTCGTTCCTGCTGAAAGGCAACGGAATCCTTATCTTCCGTACGGACGACAATGAGAAAGCCCGTGAGGTGATTGAAGAGAACCGCCTCAAGTACATTACAGAACAAGATCTGACGCACATGGCATAACAGTTTGTCATTCAAAAATATAACGGGTGGGTTGCAATCATGCAATCCACCCGTTTTTTATAGTCAGAACTGTGTCAGAGCTCGCTGAGCTGCATATTCTTCCGATAGCCGGATGCCGTAAGGATGGCAAGGAGCTTACCCTCCTCGCTGGTGATACGCACCTCGCAGAAAGGAGTACGACGGTGATTCACCACCTCACGAGCCTCCGCATACACCCATCCGCCTTTCACATTGCTCACGTAAGTGATAGTGGATGAGATGGCCACCGTCACCTGCTCATGGCTGTTGACGGCAGCGGCAAAGGCCAGGTCAGCCAGCGTGAAGAGTGCGCCACCCTGACAATAACCCGTGGCGTTCACATGTTCCGCTGTGACGAGCATCTTTGCTTTGGCAAAGCCGTCGCCCACCTCTGTCAGCTCTGCTCCGATACCGGCTGCAAACCGGTCGTTCTTAAAAAATTCTCTCAAGTCCATTATTCTTCTTTCAGTTTTTTCTTGTAGCAGTTAAAGATATTATCCACATACGACTGACGCAGCTTCGGAGTGAAGAGGCTGACGATATACACCACAGGGAATCCGCCCAACATGGCAATGGCGCCTGCATTGATCGGATTGGCGATGGCATTGCCAGAGAGCATGTTCACAACGGTGAATCCCACACCCCATATAAAGCAGGTCCACACGGCAGCCGGGGTTACCTTCTTCCAATAGAGTCCCATGAGGAACGGAGCAAGGAACGCACCTGCCAAGGCGCCCCATGAGATTCCCATCAGCTGGGCGATAAATGTTGGAGGGTTTAACGCAATCAGCAAAGAAATAGCGATGAAGAACACAATCAGCACACGCATCACAATCACCTTCCTGGCTTCCACCTTCTCAGCCACGATGTCGTCGATACTGCCTTCCTCCACCTCGCCAGGGAGGGATTTCTTGTCGCGGTAAATCAGGTCGAGTGTCATCGTCGAAGAGGAAGTGAGCACAAGAGATGCTAATGTTGACATCGATGCTGACAGCACGAGCAACACCACCAGTGCAATAAGAATGTCAGGAAGGGTGCTGAGCATTCCCGGCACGATAGCGTCAAAGTCCAAACGGCCGTTCGGAAGCGTCGGCGGGGTGTCGAACAGACGTCCGAAACCGCCAAGGAAATAACATCCGCCTGCCACAATGAAAGCAAAGAGGGTGGATATGATGGTTCCGCGCTTGATAGCTCTCTCGTTGGTGATGGAATAGAATTTACCCACCATCTGCGGGAGTCCCCAGGTACCAAGAGACGTGAGGATGACTACTCCGAGCAACCCCCACGGGTCGGGGCCGAACAGCGAGGCAAATCCTCCGTTCACAGCAGGATTGTCGTCTGCCGGTAGTTTCCCCAAATCGGTGAGTGCGGTTGTCAGACCTCCTTTAGATGCTAAGACGGCAGCGATGACCGCCACTATACCCACCAGCATGATGATGCCCTGTATGAAGTCATTAAGTGCCGTGGCTTTATAGCCACCCAATATCACATATACGGCAGTCAGCACCGCCATCAGAATCACACAATACTGGTACGGTATGCCGAATCCCATCTCAAAGAGGGTGGATATACCCTTATACACGCCTGCGGTATAAGGAATCAGAAACACAAATGCAATAACAGAAGCGATGACTCTCAGCCGCTGGCTGTTATAACGCGTGCCAAAGAAATCCGGCATGGTGCGCGACTCTATGTGCTGGGTCATCAGTTTCGTACGACGGCCCAAAATCATCCATGCCAGCAGCGACCCTATAATGGCGTTTCCGACTCCAATCCATGAAGAAGAAAAACCGTATTTCCATCCGAACTGTCCGGCATAACCCACAAACACCACGGCAGAGAAATAACTGGTACCGTATGCGAAGGCGGTGAGCCACGGTCCCACGGTGCGGCCGCCAAGCACAAACCCTTCCACTCCCCTCGCCTGCTTACGAGAGTAAATACCCACATATACAGTCACTGCCAAGAAGATGACAGTCAATAAAATTTTGATAAACATAATATATCTTGATTATTTTTAAAAAAATACGAATGAATAATTAAAATGCGATCTGCACCTGCGACTGGATCCAGTTGTAATCCTTGCCAATCATGTCGCCACAGATACAACGGGTGTATTGCAGTTGCAGACGGCATTTTTTGTAGAACCAATATTGCAGTCCGGCAGTCAGATTGGTCTGGTCCCAGCCGTCCACACCGGTGTTGCGGTCGAATGTCTCGGCGCTTGCCACCAGGTCAATGCCTTCTGTAAGCGGCACACAACCGGTGATATAGCCGCCACGGCTACCCACATCACCGTCCTTACCGCCTAACCATTCCGTCCGGATGCTCACCGGACGCGCTTCCTTATATTGACCCGGCGCAAACTGTCCGAACTTATATTCAGCACCCACACTGTAGCGGTTGCGTGTGTAGTTCTCTCCCACGGCTATCTCAGGATTCCAGGCGGCTGCGCCTACAGCATGGCCCTTACCCAGGTAGCCGGATGTCACGAAGCGGAAACCCTCGAACGGACGCACCTCAATCTTTCCCAACAAATCCTTATGGTTGTTGTTATCCACTTTGTTAATCGGGCTGCCGTTCATCACAGCGAACTCGTAATGGAGCTTGTTCTTAAACAAATCACCGAAAATCATCGCCCCCATATCACGTCCGTAATTCACGCCGTTGAGCGGGTCCGGTCCCTCGCCGGCCAGATAAAGCACAGCCTGCGAATAGACGTCAATGAGCTCCAAAGCTGTCGGAGAAAGCGGGTTCTCCATCGTATAAGAATGTTTGAATTGACCTATGCGGAACGTCAGCGCATTGTTTTTTGTTATCCTGTAGTCGGTGTAAAACTCCTGAACCACACTCGAAAAATCATGCATAAACAAGAAAGACCAGCGGTCTGTCACCCTTGCTTTTGCCCACAAGAGGGTGCGTTTCAGGTTGAAACTGTTTTTTTGCTTACCGTTCGGATCCTGCCAGGCAAATCCGCCCTGTGCATATCCGTTCAACGTGATGCGGGATGTCAGTTCCTTCATCCAGTCGATGTCTTTAGGGGCATTTTGTCCCATTGCGGCGACGCTGCTGAACATTGCCAACATCACCGCCAACGTACGTGGTTTAATGAATAATCTTCTCATATTCTCTACATTTTAATAATAAAAATTCAGTTTTTCGTCATTTTTGATGACAGAAACACACACAAACGCCACAAAGGTAGTGATTTTTGTCAAAACAGCCTAACAATTTGTAAACAAATGTTAGAAGTCTTATCAATTTATATTCGAATGTTTTATTTATAACTAAAAAATTAGTTAAAAAGTATTAAATCTATATGATTTTATTCAAATTATTTGTTTACCTAATTTTTTAGTTGTAAATTTGTGGCCAGAAAGGTAAAATTCTAACTGAATAGCCTATGAAAGCAAAGCAAAAACTAACAAATTCGGAGTTGCAGGTGATGGAATGCCTGTGGCAGCTCCCCGAAAGCAAAGGATTCGGCAAGGAAATCACCGAAAAATTTCCTGACCCGAAGCCTGCATATAACACGGTGGCCACTTTTCTTCAGATTCTGGAGAAGAAAGGGTTCGTGGAGTCATTTCATCAGGGACGTAAACTGATTTTCCATGCCTTGGTGAGCCGTGAGGAATATGCCCGCTTCTCCATCAAGGATACCACGAAGGCATTCTTCGGCGGCTCCTTCGCCCGCCTTGTATCCTTTTTCGCTCAGGAAGAGAATCTGTCGCAGGAGGAAATCGATGAACTCTTGAAAATCATAAAAGAAGGTAAAAAATGAGCATAGAATTTGGCATATATCCACTGACCGGCATTGTGTTGGCAGGTTTGCTCTATGGAGTTTACTACCTGCTGATCCGCAACCGCTGCCATCCGCGCACATCCCAACGTTATATCGTGGCGGCAGTGGTGGCGTCGTTGCTGTTCAGTTTCATGCAACCCGTCAAATATGTGGAGCGGACAGATTTACCGACCCGAATGGCAGAGGCAAAACCCGACGACGAGGGCAAGGAACCGCTGATTGTCGTTGACGGCAAGACGCTTGGAAACTTGACGAACACCATCGACGAAGCTGACTTCAGCGATGAGGAGCAGCTGGCCAGTATGCTCGACATTAATCCCGGTGATATCTCCTCTGTGACCGTACTCAAAGGCACCCCCGCCAAAACGCTGTACGGTTCGCAGGGCGAAAACGGTGTGATTGAGATCGAGACAGCCAAGCCATGGTTCGGCTCCAGTGTCATCACGCCGAATGCCCGGAAGATGATGCGCCACATTTATCTGGCAGGACTTGGCGTCATGCTCATTTACCTGATTGTGCAGATGGTATGGCTCATCCGCATCCGGCAGCGCAGCACCCACATGGAGATGGAAAAAGGTGTGAGAGTGTTCGACACAGATATTCCGTCCCCCTTCTCATTCGGCCATAGCATTTTTATTCCCAACGGCATGGAGCGACATCTGCGGGACGATGTGTTTGCGCACGAAAGCGAGCATCTGCGCCATCATCATTATGCAAAACTCTGCATGATGCACGTATTGCTGTCAGCCGGATGGTTCAATCCGTTCATCTGGCTGTTTAACAACGCTTATAAGCTGCAGCAGGAGATGGAGGTAGATATGGGCGTGATGGAAAGCGGACGCGACCGTGAGCAATATCAGACAGACCTGCTCCACGTCTGCCTCCATGGCAACCGCTGGGTGCAGATCATGCCGGCTTTCGGCTCATCGGTGATCAAGCAGCGTCTGCTGTTCATGAACAGCTGGAAACCGTCCCGCAGCTCCTGGAGCAGCGTCCTCGCAGCCTGTCTTGCCGCCTTCATGATTCTCGGTGGCACCGCATACGCCGCCTATACCAAGAAAGTGGCACAATGTCCGTTGGACGGCTGTTGGACCATGGAGTGGACACGCAACACCGACAGCAAGGAAGAGTGGGTGCCGGGACTGGCAGGCAATATGTTTTACGGCAACGACAAGATGTTCAACTTCAGCTGGTTTGGCCGATATGGCGGAGTGAATATGCGTTTCAACTTCTCAGGCGAACCGTCATATTACCGCAACGGAAAGATGTATGACTACAAGGGCGATGTCGTGGATATCAAACTGACGGACGACGACACATTCAGAAAACGATGGATAAGGACACCAGAGATGACAGCCCTCTCGGCTGGGCCCGACATCACCGAGCAGTGGCGCAGGACTGCCCCCGACAAAGACGTGCTCCATATCATCCATGCCATCTACAAAGCTGTCAACAACCACAGCCGCCGGTTGTGCGGCGTGTGGGAAGAGACACCCGACACCGTCGCGTTTGAAAAGAACTACTTCGTGGTGGACAATGACATCTACGCGCGTTTCACAATCTACTCGAATCCGAAAGGCTATTACTGCTCAGCCGGCGGATGGTGTGGAGAAGCCAGACATGAGGCCGACGACAAAATCTTTATGTCGGACCGCACTTCCTCCGTCATCTGGCACGATAAGGACTCCATCACGCTGGTCATCCCTTGTGACAGCGGAAAACTCGAACCGCATGTCTATGTACGCGGCAGGCTGCCGGAAAAATTCCGCGAACTGCTGACGGCGGCTGACACTAACGAATGATTCCTATATTCAACTAACTCCCAACCCCAATTCTTTGACATGAGAAAAACAATGTTACTACTGGCAATTTTTGCCAGTACAGCCCTCACTATGTCTCTGTCCGCACAGGAGGAGAACAAATCCGATCGCAAGATTGCCTTGTGGGGACACGTGAAAGACAATATCACTCGCATTGGAATCGACAGCGTGATGATCACCCTTATGACGGCCGACAGCACCGTGGTGGACAGTATGCACGTGTTCGGCATGGGTCAGTGGGATGGTGGCAATAAATACGATGTGGCTTACCGTTTCCAAATACCGGCACGGCCTCAGACATACATTATCCGTGCCACACATCCTGATTATGAGACGCAGGACATCAATTTCGAAATCAGACGGGTGGCGCGCAACACCTATTTCGATGCCCCTCATCACCTGATGAAACGCCGGCCGACACAGGATGAGATGTACCGTATGTTGGAGACGGTTGAAATCAAAGCCACCAAAGTGAAGATGGTGTTCAAAGGCGACACGATTATATACAATGCCGACGCTTTCAACTTGCCGGAAGGATCGATGCTCGATGCGCTCATCCGTCAGCTCGACGGTGTGGAGCTCAAAGACAACGGACAGATACTGGTAAACGGACAGCAGATTGACGAACTCACACTCAACGGTAAGGATTTCTTCAAACACGACAAACGGGTGTTGCTCGACAACCTGCCCAGCTACACGGTGAGCAACGTACAGGTTTATCATAAATCCACAGAACGAAGCCAGTGGCTCGGACGTGATGTCGATCCGAAACTCTACGTGATGGATGTACAGCTCAAACGCGAATATGCCCAGGGATGGCTCTTTAATATGGAGGTGGCCGGAGGCACTGCATTCAATGACCGCGACGTGATGGGCGACCGGTACGACGACCGATATCTGGCCCGACTCTTCGGACTGCGCTACACCGATAACTCCCGCCTCACCACATTCGCTAACACCAACAACGTAAACGAGACACGTCAGCCCGGATCAAACGGAGAGTGGAGTCCGTCGAACCAGCCACAAGGACAACGCACCAGTCTCTCTGCTGGAGCCAACCTCCTGATTGATGAGAAAGACAAGATATGGAAAGAGAATGCCACTGCTGAACTGAAATGGGAAAAGTTCGATGATGTCAGTCTCACGAGTAGTGAGCAGTTTTTCGCTGCGTCGCCAAGCGCCTACAGCCGGTCGCTCAACACCACCACCTCACACGACCTTCGGTTTAACATACGCAACGAGTTCCAGTTAAAAAAACCGTTCTGGCTGGAGAACAGCATCCGGTATGGTTACTACGACAACAACAACCGGGGCAGCAACCGCTATGCAAACCTGCTGACAAACCCAACGCATTTCACAACAGCTATTGCCCTGATTGACTCTATCTTCGCCACATCTCTCAACCCAGATCTGCAGGCGATGCTCGTCAATCGCAACCGGCAGCGCAGCCGTTCTGACGGCTACGGCCATGAGCTTCAGGTGACCAACACCTTTACAAAGAAACTGCCTACTGGCGACGAGGTAGGCCTGGACGTGGAGGCATATACCGACAAAAGCAGCCAATACAGTTATGCCATCCAGCGGGTGGATTACTACCGAACAGAACAGCCACCGACCTCCCGCAACCGTTACACACGCAACCCAACCAACTCATCCTGGTTTGAAATCCATCCGAATTACTCTATCACATGGCTCAACGGATGGTCACTCAAAGCCAATTACACCTACAGACAGTCATATACCCACCAGACACGCAACGAGTTCAGACTTGACCAGCTGCCGTCGTGGGAAGATGACTCCTACCACCCGTTCGGCACCCTTCCCTCAGCCCGTGACTCTCTGCTGCTGGCTATGGACGCCAACAACTCTTACGAAAGGAAACGGTGGAACCGTACACATACAATCTCACTGACCCCAGCCTACTCTAAAAACGACAACAAGAGATACACCTCTCTCATGTTTGACCTTCCAGTAAATTTTCTCAACAACAGGCTTCACTATATGAGCGCAGCAGCCGACACCACTGTGAGAGACCGACGTGTCACCTTCACTCCTTACATCTACGGACGCTTTGCTTGGGACAACTGGATGAAGGAAATCAGCTTCAACTACCAGATGGAGATGATGACACCTGATCTCTACAACAAGGTGAACGTACGCAACGATGCCGACCCGCTGAATATCAGACTGGGAAATCCTCACCTGAAAATGCAGACCACACACCGCACACAAGTGAGTTGGTACCAGCGATGGAATGAGCATAACACTTCTTTTAACATCGGCTACGGACTTCGCATTTTCCTCAACCAGGTGTCGCAAGGATATTCCTACAACACCCAGACCGGTATTTACACTTTTATGCCACAGAATGTCGACGGAAACTGGCAGACTTACTTCTTTAGCCATTTCAGCCGTACGCTCGACAAGGACAACCGGCTCTCGCTCACCAACTATATCCACGGTGACTACAGCCGAAACGTGGATTATGCCATGGCCACCAATGTCCTCACATCCGATATGCCAGAGGTGTCAACTTCTCTCTCCCACGTGAACAACTGGTATCTGGAGGACCGTGTCACGCTGAATTACCGGTTCAACGACTGGTATGTGGGCACACAGCTTTACGGTGAATATCGTCACGCCAACAACAAGGAGCACACGGTGGAAACCATCGATGCAGTTGATTTCTCCTACGGCGTTAATGCCAGTTATGCTTTTAAGAAGGATTATTTCCCAAAATGGATGCAAGGAATGACTATCAGCAGTGATATCAAGATGTTCTCTCGCCGCGGCTATGGCAACTCTGCGCTCAACACCGACGACCTTGTGTGGAACGCGACTGTGTCTCAATCGTTTTGTAAGGGAAGGCTCGTCGCAAAAATCAACGCTTTTGACATCCTCCACCAACTTACCAACACACAGGTCATCATCAACGGACAGGCCCGTACCGAGACCATCCGCAACACCCTTCCGCGCTATGTGATGCTCCATCTGAGCTATAAGTTCAACAAGATTCCGAAAAACAGAGATAAATAATGAATGACAAATAAAAAAGACCCAAAACTTCATGAATTTACGCAACATGGAAACATGTAATGAATAGTTTAGTTGTTAATAAAACGTTCTATCATGAAGTTCCCCGTGCGGTCAGTGATGATAGCACGGGGTTTTAAAAAAAATCTTTATACTACAAAAATAATAAGACTATGCGAAAGATTTTCATAACAATGACGGCTCTGATGCTATCGATGATGGTACAAGGACAGACAGAGGTGGTTGACACGACCCAGTTTGTGGCTGTGTATGACTATGAGTGCAGGACACAAACCGCAGACAAGAAGGATGTCACCGACAAGATGCGGATTGTGGTTCAGGCGGGACGGCTGCTGACGAAGTCGATGCCGTTCTCTGACTATTTGAAAACTGATGAAGAGACGGATATCGTGACATCCTATGAGGAGGCTCTGATGCATATGCCAACAGTGTGGACAGGGTTACCAGCGGGATATACCACGCTCCGTGAATACATCTTCCCCAACGAATACGAAGCCAATGAAGAGACGCCCGAAATCGTATGGACACTGTCGGAAGACACGATGACGGTGAGTGGCTACCTCTGCCGGCAAGCCACAACTACATTCCGGGGAGTGGAATGGCATGCATATTACACCGAGGAGATACCGTCATCGGCTGGACCATGGCGGCTGGGCGGTCTGCCAGGGCTGATTGTCAAGGCTGAGAGCGACGCGCATACTTTCTGCCTTTCAGAACTGCGACAAGAGGCTTTGCCTATCACCACGCCCGATAACAACCCCGAAGTGCATCGGCTGAAATACGAAAAGCTGCTGAAATACCGCAACGAAATATACGGCAACAGCCAATATGCGGGAAATCCCATATACCACGTTGCGGATAAGAGCGGGTCAGCGCAGAGTGGATATACCTTGTCGCTTGGAGGCTCCATCAACCACATGGAAGTGCTGGACTTTGGCGGGAAGCAGTATATCTATGCCGACGGACACCCGTTCCTCACAAGCGCCCATGTGTTCCAACCACTGGAAAAATAAACAAAAACATGATAGTATTATGAAAACAAGAATCTTATTTCTATTACTTATTGTTGGTATGCTGACTACCAGTATGCTTGCCAAAGACGAGATTTCACTTGACTCCACAATGTTCACTGTGGGGTATCATTTCCGTGTCAATTCAAAAAATGCCAAAGGAGACCCTGCCGCGGATTCCCTGCAGACCGTTGTACTTGTGGGACAGCAAATCACCAAGACGATGGGCTACCAATCCTTCTGGACGAAAATCAACGGTGAGACCCAGGAGACATTTGACGCCATGGCCGCAGAGGAGAAGGCTCACGTGCCCGCCATCCTGACAAGCATTGCCGACGGAAAGATGACGGTATATGAGGACATTCCTGTCCATCATTATGTGTATGAGGAGGATGGGGACCTGAAATGGACCATCCTCGAGGACACAATGACAGTCAGCGGATTTCTCTGCAACAAGGCGACAACCAGTTACGGTGGAAGAGCATGGACAGTCTGGTTCACGGAGGAAGTGGCATCCACGGCCGGTCCCTGGAAATTCCACGGACTGCCCGGTCTGATTGTGAAATGCACCGACGATGCCGGAATCTTCTCTTTCGAACTCTTCGAGCTTGTCAACAAAACGTTTCCAATCGTGGAGGATGAGGCAAAGCGGCCGAACGTGAAAATCAAGCGGGAGAAATTCATCGAGCGGCGCAACAAGCTCTTTCTCAACTCGCGCTACCCGGACGACCCACTTTATTATTACACCCCCAACGATGCCGACCAATCGGGGTGGAGCCTGTGGAGCTTAGAGAAAACCCCTCGGAATCCTGACGGAAGCATATCTATGCAATATCTCACGAAAGTGATTAACGGGGTGGCGATTCCATTTAAATGCAACGTCTATCAACCACTTGAATTAGAATGATATGAATATATACAGAGTCTTTCTCGCAATGATACTGCTTTGCGTTTCTCTCACCTCTTCCGCACAGGTGAAGGTGAGCGGCAGGGTCGTGGACCTCCAGAACAACCCCGTCAGCAACGTGATTGTGAAAGCGCTGGAGGGAAGCAAGACCGTGGCTTTCACCTCCACCAACCAGCAGGGAACTTACTCCATGCAGCTCACACAGCTGCAGGGAGATGACTTCATGCTTATGTTCAGCCACCTCAGTTTTGAGAAAGACTCTGTGAAACTGGAAGCAAGCGGAAAGGAGCTCCGGCAGGATATGGTGCTCTACCCAAGGACGATGGCGCTGCGGGAGGTCAAGATCAAAGGACGGCCGCTTTGGCAGAAAGGCGACACACTGAGCCATAACCTCGCCTCGTTCCTCGGCAAAGGTGACGTCACGCTGGAGGACGGACTGAAACGCTTGCCGGGCGTGGACGTGGCGCAGAGCGGCGCCATCAGCTATATGGGCAAGCAAATCTCGCAGTTCAACATCGAGGGAATGGACTTGCTGGGAGGTAAATATAACCTTGCCACGAGAAACATCCCGGCGGACTACGTGACGAATGTGGAGATTGTGCGCAACCATCACTCACGGAAAATCGAGAAGGACCTGCCGAGCGACGAAGTGTCGATGAATATCAAGCTGGCACAGAAGGCGAAGTTCAAGCCTTTCGGACAGGAGGAGGCTGGCGTCGGCTGGATGCAGGACGGAAAAGACGAGCTGCAAGCCCTGCTCGGGGGTACAGGCATGATGTTCACCGATAAGTTCCAGACCATCTGCTCGCTGAAGGGAGCTGACTACAAAAGTTTTGCCCATGCCGACATGTACGACCATTTCGGCGGATCGGGCATCAGCACCAGGGCCACAGGCCTGTTCGGCGGGTTCGACGGAGGAGCTCCGCCGACAGGGGAGTATGCCTATCAGCGCAACGCGATGGCCACGCTCAACGCCATTCAGAAATTCGACTCCATCACCACCGCCAAGGTCAATGCCGACTACAGCTACCATCAGGCTACGCACGACATCAGCCAGCAATCGGTGCTGATGGCTGGAGACGGCGACTACGTCACGGTGAGCGAGACCACCTCACCGCTCTCGAAAATCCATCTGCCTAAACTGTCGATGAACTATCTGAGAAACGGCGACAACCTGTATTTGAACGAGAAGTTCGTGATAAAAGGAAAGTTTGACCAGAACGAAGGAGACATTTTTTCCAACCAGCAACAGGTGGAGCAACGCAGACGCACGTCTTCTTTTGAAATAGCCAATGAACTGAACTGGATGACGAAAAACGCGAAAGGGACACGACGCGGCGCCAGCACATCAATCTCTTTCAAGCGCACACCGACACTAAGGCTCGCGTTCAACAGCCTCCCCAATGGGGGGAGGTTGGAGGAGGCTTACGGGCAGACGGCGCAGTCATCGACTCTGACCATGAATGCAAGTACTTCGTACAGCATACCTGTAGGAAAAACATTCAGGTTGAACCTGCCGGTCAGCGTTTATGCGGCCTATGACGATTTGGAGACCCACCGCATACCGCAGGGTGACTTCAACCACATACGGGGATGGGCGTTCACCCCTACCCTGTCGCCAGGATTCGACATCCAGTCCAAAAACAAGCGCTTTTACTTCAACGCTGCTGCCAACATCGCCATAAAGGGACTGTACTACAACAGGCTCGATTACACAAGAATGCAGTTGAATCCGCGTATCGGAGCCAGCTACACATTCAACGCCAACAACAAAATCTCGTTCAACACGAGCTATAACACGAACGTGGGAGACATGATGACTTTGCTGACATCGCCTATGCAGTTGAATTACAGAACTGTATATACCTCGTCGGGCATCATAGGCGTGTCCAAAGGATGGAACAGCTCCATCCAATGGAAATTCCAGCTGCCCATGCAATATTTCACCATGAACGTTGGGGCGAACCATTCCAGCGACAAACGCAACACGCTCAACTCTCAGAGCATCAGCGGTATCGACATCAGCAACCACGCACTGCTGCGCGACTCCCGTTCACAATCCACAGGATTCAACATCTCGACAACGAAGAACATCCCCCCCATCTATTCAAAACTCAAATTCGATGCGAATTACGGCTTTGGCAGCAGTGAACAGGCTGTGAGCGACAACATCATCAAGGTGCGTTCCAATAATTATGGACTGAAAGGGAATGTGTCGGTCACTCCGGTTTCCTGGCTTGAGCTGAATTATAACATCAATTACGGATGGTCGAGAACAAAATATTCGGAAACCAGCAACACCTGGACTTCTTTGACCCACTCAGGAGCAGTGCATTTCTTCCCGGTTTCGAAAATCGACCTCTCGCTCGACTACGACCATGTGCGACGCCAGATTTCCACTGACCACTACAAGCACATGTCGCTCTTCAATGCCTCGGTCCAATATAAACTCAAACAGTGTGTACTACGACTGGAACTCTCCAACCTCCTCAACCAGCGCCACTACTCCTACACCCTCTTCGACGGCATCAACACCTACACTTATGACTACGGCCTCTGCGGTCGGACCATCATGCTCCGCACCACGTTTAGACTTTAAACTCAATACTTCGGTAAGTTTTTTAAATATTATTATAATAGGCTCTAAAGACCGTTTTGTCTAACACTTTAAAAATCAATAAGTTATTAATAAAATTTAACATAAAAAATTTGGTTAAGTCACTGATTTCAGTAACTTAGAGGAATAAAAACAAAACATTCCTCAGTCATGCCGATAACCCAGCTCCTTGTCCAATATAAGACCCTGTGCAGGGCTGCCCTGACATTCGCCTCAGGTGCAAAGTTAAACAAAAGCATAATATTTTTATCCTGACAAAATTTTATCATAAATATGATAATTATGAATATGATAATTATGAATACAATAATCATAAATGTGATAAAATCCATAAATCTGTGAAATATTTTTTACACATTCTTAATTCAATTTGTTGAGAATGGCACCGTTTCTCACCTATTTTAAGCATATTTTGTATAAAACAAGGAATGGTATAACAAAAAGAAACGATTTGTGCTGAAAAATGACTACCTTTGTACACACGAATCAGGAAATTGGCGTATATAACACCAAACAAGCACTTCAACACATACAAGGAGAGACTCGATTTGGAATTTCTGCGGAAGTGATAAGTTGAAGAACATTGCTCAGATGGAACGATCAAGCACAGGTCATTCGAAAACTTCATAGTAAATCTGTCGGGTGCCATATCTGCATATTGTTTCTTTCCAAAATAACCATGCATCTGTATGGAAAAATCGTAGATAATCAACATACATTATTCGAAAATTCATTAAATTCACGTTAAATACATCATGGCAGGAACAGACAATAATAATGGACGTAAAAGACCCAATACGACAAAAAGAAAAAGAAGGAAACGCACCATCCACAAGCCAAAACTATCATGGATTATAAAGCCTGAGAAAATGGGGCTGGAGGAATGGCAAATCAAACTGCGCCAGAATATCGCCCTGGAGGAAGCGATGGGTTGCCAGGCTGTGGATGACAAGAATTTCCCAGGAGAATATATGGTGAGTAATCCGTCAACGAAAAGCAGATACAAGGTTGTCTATCGGGGACATGGCAGTGAGTGGAACTATTGTTCTTGTATGGACTTCAAGACCTCACAACTGGGCACCTGTAAGCATCTGGAGAAAGTGAAATTGTGGCTTGGAGGACAGAAGAACTTGAGAGTTCACAAAACGACCCCTGTATATACTTCCGTTTATTTGTCGTATAAGGGCGAGCGTCAGGTGAGAATCCGGATAGGCAGTGAGCATCAGGACAAATATGAAGCACTCGCAAGCAGATATTTCGACAAAGAGGGTGTTTTATTACCAGAGTCATATAGTTGCTATATGGACTTTCTGGTTAAAGCCGTCAATATCGACCCGACATTCCGGTTCTATCAGGATGCCATCGACTATATCATAGAAAGACGGGAACAACTCGAAAGGGAGAAGATTGAGACAAGTCTCACCGACAGCGACATCGACAGTCTGGTTCACAATGCCACACTTTATCCATATCAGAAGGAAGGGGTGCGTTTTGCTTTCAGGCGGGGGCGGAGCATCATCGCCGACGAGATGGGACTGGGCAAGACCATTCAGGCGATTACTGCCGCAGAGCTTTTCCAGAAATGCGGATATGTGGAAACCGTGTTGATTGTTTGCCCCACTTCGCTAAAGTATCAGTGGAAAAGAGAAATTGAGAAATTCACGGGCAAAGAAGTGCTGGTAGTCGAAGGCAACCATCTCAAACGCAAGGCACAATATGAGCCGTCTGTGGCGTATTCCTATAAAATCGTCTCTTATAATGCCGTATGCAACGATGTCAAACTGCTTGGCTCACTCTCATTCGACATGCTAATCATGGATGAGGTGCAGAGACTGAAAAACTGGAAAACCCAAATAGCCAAAGCAGCCAGGAAAATCACCTCACGCTATGCTGTCATTCTTTCGGGCACACCACTTGAGAACCGTTTAGAGGAACTGTTCTCAGTAATGCAACTGGTTGACCAATATTGCCTCGGACCTTTCTACAAGTTCAAGCATGAGCATATAGTGACAAGCGAACTGGGCAAAGTCATCGCATATAAGAACCTTCATCAGATTGGAGAAAAACTCAAATCTCATTTGATTCGCAGGACGAAAAAGCAAGTGCGCCTACAACTGCCAGACCGGCAGGACAAGAACCTGTTCGTACCCATGACGGACACACAGATGGAAATGCATAATGAACAGAAATCCGTCATCAGCCGTATATTGTATAAATGGAAACGGATGAGATTCCTTTCGGAGGCCGACCGCAATCGTCTGATGCTGTGCCTTGCGCAAATGCGTATGCTTTGCGACAGCACCTTCATACTAGACCAGCAGTCACGACACGACACAAAGGTGAATGAAGTTTTAAACATCATAACAGATTTGTTTGACGGAAATGACGAGGAAAAGGTGGTGGTGTTCAGTCAGTGGGAACGTATGACCCGCCTCATAGCAGGAGAACTGGAAAAAAGGGACATAGGCTATGCCAATTTGCATGGAGGTGTACCTTCAAAACAACGGAAAGAACTCATAGACAACTTCTCTGATTCGCCAGAATGCCGCGTGTTCCTCTCAACAGATGCCGGAAGCACCGGACTGAATCTTCAGGCAGCGGCAACAGTCATCAACATCGACCTGCCGTGGAATCCGGCTGTATTGGAACAACGTATTGCCCGCGTCTATCGTATCGGTCAGGAAAGAAACGTACAGGTTATCAACCTTGTTGCCACAGACACGATTGAGGAACGTATGCTTGACACGCTGAGATTCAAGTCAAAAATGTTTGAGGGTGTGCTCGACAACGGAGCCGACACAATCTTCACAGACGACAAGTCGAAACTCGACCAGATGATGGAGACGCTGAGCGACATGATTCAGGAAGAGACATCAGAACAGCTTGTTGCCATCAATGAGCAAGACACTGAACAAGAAAACAACTTGTCTGAAGAAGAGTCCAAGTTGCCATTTGAGCCTTACGATGACGAAATAACAGAACCTGCAACTTCAGATGCAGTCTCATCTGAAGAGAACAAAAATAATAATTCAGAAGGAAGCGGAACGAGTACAAACTATCCATCTGGCTCTGAGACTGATTACCCAACACAAAAAGGACACACAAGTGTGTCTGAAGATTCATCAGACCAAGGTAATAATCCAGCCTCGTCTTCATCTAAGAAAAAGACCGATGACCCGAAAGAGCTTGTTGCTCAGGGTATGTCGTTTTTTGCCTCTCTTGCAGAAACTTTGAAATCACCGGAATCAACAGAGCAACTGCTTGACAGCATTGTCACCACAGATGAAAAGACTGGAAAAACTTCCCTGAATATCCCTGTTCCCGACAAGGAGAGTGTCCGTAACGTACTTGGCATGCTTGGCAAATTGTTCGGGTAATTGAACAATCGAGCGCAATACTACATATCCCTGCAAAAAACTTGTGTGGCGTCATTATAATTTTGCTTTATCAATGGAATGTGTTATCTTTGTAGGCATAATCCATAAGAGTAATCCATGAATGAGCTGACATATATACTGGTGCTGGCAGTGGTGGTGACAATCCACGAGTTCGGGCACTACACCCTGGCGAGGACGATGGGTGTGAAGGTGAAGCGGCTGCAGATTTTCTTCTACAGCCTGTATGCGTTTAAGCCCAAAGCTCCAAAGAATAAGAAAGGAAAGACTTCTTGGCGCGACACTGAATATGCCATCGGATGGCTGCCTTTCGGTGGCTACACATCATACGTGAATCGTCCTACCAGCGTGACGCTGACCGACGCTTACGGACAGAAGCCTTCGATGGGCTATGATGACTATTTACGTATGCGTGGCATTCAGCCAGGCGGCGGAAACAACGACACCTATTATAATACGAAACCTGCCTGGAAGCGGCTGATGATTTCCATCGGGGGCGTGCTTTTCAATATCCTCACAGCCTTTATCATCTATATGGTCATCATCATGATGAGCGATGTGGAAGGCAATGTGACTTTCCTTCATGAGCTTGGCGCCGCATTCGACTTTATCGGCTATGCTGTCGGCACAACCTTCTCGAATATCTTCGCCATGGTGGGGATGAATTTCTTCCATCCTTCCATCTCCCCTGAGAATTATGATGTGATAGCAGCATTTGCGGAGACAGCATCATCATTTCCCTTCATCATTCATATCGCCGACCTCTCATGCGTGCTCGCGCTGATCAATTTCCTCCCTGTTCCACCGCTCGACGGCGGTCATGCCGTATTTGAGATCTATGAGATGGTCACAGGCAATCCGCCCAGCCCGGCTTTCCAGAAAGGAGCGTCGGTGGTGGGTTCCATCACCTTTATCATCGTCTTCTGGATTCTCCCAATGATATTTTAAAGGAGAGGAGGAAAATGGCAAAATAGAAAAAAGTATCATCAACGTTGGCGATAACGAAAGTGGAAACTGATTTTAACAATGACTGATTCGAGGGAAGATAGATGATTGGTGATTAGTGATAAAGGGATTGAGCGGTGTTTTTCAAAAAACATACTATTTTTAATCATTTATTTGCTGGGTTCAAAGAAAAGTTTGTATCTTTGCAAAGTACGCAATATACAACGATATATACTAGAGAGCTATGAGTGACAATCAACGAGCCACAGAGTTTGTGGTTTTCTGTATTGAAAACGTCGCATCCCGATTAAACAAATCGGGGACAGATGTCTTCCGTGAGCTAAAGCGTACTGATGGCATCCAGGGCTTCTTATACCCAAGTTATCCCGCTTTGCACACTCAAAGCAAAGAATACATCGTGGATGAGACATTGGAATACATAACCCAGCACAATCCCAATTTTGTTAAAGAGGCAGGAGGTTTGAGATGAAAGTTTATCATGGATCTATCGTTACCGTGCTTGAGCCACTTGTTCATGTAGGACGTAAAAATCTGGATTTTGGTCCTGGCTTTTATGTGACGGATATGGAAGAACAAGCCATCTCTTGGGCTCAAAGACCCATGAACGACAAGAAGCCACATTTTCTCAATATATATGAGTTTGACAAAGAAGCGGTCATCAGTTCCGGCTACAGATACCGTCAATTTTCAGCTTACGACGAGGAATGGCTTGATTTTGTGATAAACAACCGTCGTGGAAGCCAACTATGGGCAGGCTTTGATGTGGTTGAGGGCGGAATTGCAAACGACAGAGTTTTTAACACCATCGAATTATATATTGCAGGACTAATTCTCCAACAAGAAGCTTTGAAAAGGCTACAATTTGAAAAGCCAAACAATCAGATTTGCATATTGAAGCAAGAAATTGTTGACAAACACTTGTTGTTTTTGGACTCTGTCGCAATAAAAAAAGATTAGAAATATGACAAACACCAACCATCTTGTCAACGAGACACTCCTGCAAATGAAGTATGCCCGTGTTGTATCACTGCTGGCTGAGCGGCTTGATATCAGCGAGCCGCGCGCCCTGGATCTTTTCTACAACTCTAAAACCTATCAATACATGAGTCAGAGGCTGTATCACTTACACAACATGAGTGATGCTTACATAGTAGATGAAATCATACTGGAGATTCAGCAGTAACTATGCCCTTGTGAGGGAAGATAGATAACAGGTGATTAGTTCCTGAAACTTATGAGACATTGAGTTATTTTTGCTTACGGCCGAATTTCATCTGTAGGTTCCGCATAGCCAGCTTCCCCTCTATTGAAGGGGAGGAAGAGGCAAACAAACCTATGAAAGCAGCGATTTGATGACGGGTTCAAGGTCGCGGAGGTATAGCATGTTCGGACCGTCGCTCAAGCCGCGGTTCGGATCCGGGTGAGTCTCAAAGAAAAAGCCGTTGGCGCCGAACGCCTTGGCCGCCAACGCCATAGAAGGGATAAACTCACGATTTCCGCCCGTCTTTCCTCCTGCCGCTCCCGGTCGTTGAACAGAATGGGTGCAGTCCATGATAACCGTATCGGTGATTTTCAACATATCGGGGATATTGCGGAAATCCACCACAAGGTTATTGTAGCCGTAAATATTACCACGTTCTGTCAGCCACACATTGAAATTACCCGAATCTTTCACCTTCTGCACAGGATACTGCATGTCCTGCCCGGAGAGGAACTGCGCTTTCTTGATGTTCACGGTCTTCCCTGTGCGGGCAGCCGCCACCAAGAGGTCGGTCTGACGGCAGAGAAATGCAGGAATCTGCAGTATGTCAGCCACTTCCGCCACCGGTGAAGCCTGATAAGCCTCATGGATATCAGTGAGGATGCGCAGACCATATTTGTCTTTCACATCCTGCAACATCTGAAGGCCGCGCTCCATGCCCGGTCCGCGAAACGACTCGATGGAAGTGCGGTTCGCCTTATCGAACGACGCCTTGAAGATAATGTCAAGGTCATACTTCTGGTTCAGTCTCACGATCTCCTGAGCCACCACGTCGAGCAACTCAGCTGACTCAATCACACAAGGTCCTGCAATGAATATCATAATTACTTGGAACTTTGAACTTTGAACTTTGAACTTTGAACTTTGAGATTTGTTTGCCCGGATATCCTGGATAATCCGGATAATCCGGAAATCCCGGAACCCCCGGAAATACTCTCACCCCTCACCTCTCCGCTCTCACCTTTTTCCGGCCATACATGAAGTAAGGCCCTACAGCGGTCGGGCTATGGTGGGACATCAACCGTCAACCGTCAACTGTCAACCATCAACTGTCAACTGTCAACTGTCAACTGTCAACTGTCTCTAAACTCTAAACTTTCCTGATACCACTCATAAAGGCGGTGGATGCCTTCATCAATCTCGATTTTGTGGTGCCAGCCCAAGGAGTGGAGCTTGCTCACATCGGTAAGTTTCTTCAGAGTGCCATCCGGTTTTGTGCGGTCCCATCTCAACTCACCTTTGAAACCTATCTCCTCCATGATTTTCTCTGCCACCTCACGGATAGAGATTTCCTTGCCAGTACCCACATTAATGTGGCAGTTACGAATCTCATTGATATTGTCAACATTAAGGTTTTCCGAATAGGTGTCCTTGAAATTCACATTAAGCAGCACATACACAGAGGCATCCGCCATCTCCTCACTCCACAAGAACTCACGCATCGGGGAGCCTGTACCCCAGAGTGTGACAGCCTCGGCTGTAATACCGTAATGAGCCAGCACGTCCTTAATGGCCTGCTCATCACTCTGTGCATCCACCAAGACGGTCTGTCCGTCGCGCTTCATACTAACCGGACGTTTGGCGAGATCCTTGCGTACGGCATCCCAATCACCCTCATGAAGGCATTTAGCGAGATGAGTCTTTCGAATCATCGCCGGCAACACATGGGAGTTCTCCAGATGGAAGTTGTCGTTAGGTCCATAGAGGTTGGTCGGCATCACTGCGATATAGTTCGTGCCATACTGCAGGTTGAAGCTCTCACACATCTTCAGTCCGGCAATCTTTGCGATGGCATAAGGCTCGTTGGTATATTCAAGCGGTGAAGTGAGCAGGCAGTCCTCCGGCATCGGCTGTGGAGCCTCACGAGGATAGATACAGGTGGAACCGAGGAAGAGAAGTTTCTTCACACCGTGTTTCCAGCTCTCACCGATCACGTTCTGCTGAATCTGCAGATTCTGATAGATGAAGTCAGCACGGTATTGCAGGTTGGCCATGATTCCACCCACATGAGCGGCTGCCAATACCACTGCCTCCGGCTGTTCCTCATCGAAAAACTGACGGACCGCCACCGGGTCGAGCAAGTCCAGCTCACTGTGGGTACGTCCCACCAGATTTTCGTAACCTCTGCTCTTCAGGTTATTCCAGATAGCTGACCCAACCAGTCCTCGATGGCCTGCCACATATATTTTTGTCTGTTTATCCAACATAAATCCGAAAGAAAAAAATATGTCATTTAACTCTAAACTCTAACCTATAAACTGTCAACTGTCAACCGTCAACTGTCAACTGTCAACCGTCAACCGTCAACTGTCAACTGTCAACTGTCAACTGTCAACCGTCAACTGTCAACCGTCAACTGTCAACCGTCAACTGTCAACCGTCAACTGTCAACCCTAATCACACCCCCGTAGCGATGTCGTGCTGAACCTTTTTCCACTGGGCTTTTGCCAGCTCCTGCATATCGACAACCTCGTCTTTCTCATCAACAATCTCAAAACCAAGCATAGTCTCTATCACATCCTCCATCGTGACAATTCCACGCATAGAGCCGTATTCGTCGATAATCACGCTGATATGCTCTTTGCGTTCGAGCAATTTCTCCCATATGTTCGACACCGACTCATCCTCCGAGAAGGTGAGGATATTACGACGCATATCTTTCAGCGTTATGTCGAACTTGTCTTCTGCCAGGCGCTCCAGGATCTCCTGCTTGAGCACATAACCAGTGACATAGTCGTCGTTCTCTTCATTGTAAATCGGAATACGGGAGAACTTATCGAAATCCTCAGAATCGTAGAACTCCTTGATGGTCATGCTCTCTTCCGCCATTGACACCACGCTCGAAGGGGTCATGATTTCATGAGCTGTCACATCATCCAGACGAAGCAGGTTCTGAATCATTTTGTTCTCTTTTTTCTCCAGCACTCCTTCTTCAGCTCCAGTCGTCACCATCGCAGCCACTTCCTCACGGCTCACTATTTGCTGACTGGAGTTGTCGGAAATGCGGTGGGTGAATTTCTCCAAAAACCACACGACTGGATAAGTGATGAAAATCATAAATTTAATCACTCCTGAGAGCGGCACTGCCAGTCGTCTCCACTGATGTGATCCGATGGTCTTAGGGATGATTTCACTGAGCATGAGCACGAGGAAAGTGAAAACTCCGGAAATCACTCCCACACCTGTGTTGTTAAAAAGTTTTGCTGCCTCTGAGCCGACGAGCGAAGCGCCGACTGTATTTGCGATGGTGTTGACGACAAGAATGGCAGAGATGGACTTGTCGATATCGGTCTTCATCTGTTTCAGGCGAGCTGCCCCTTTCACATTCTGCTGTTCCAACGTGTTGATATACGACATCGGAGTGGAGAGCAACGTTGCTTCCAACACCGAGCAGATGAATGACACGATGAGTGCCAGCGCCATAAATAAAATCAAATAGAAGAGCGCACCTCCTGAATATCCTAAAAATGTATCCGCGCTATCCGCGGGTAACGGGTCTGAATTCATAATTCTCGAATTTGAAGTTTTATTAAATATTAAGAAATAAACATTATTGGGTTGTAAACTATTTAGAAAGAATGCTGATAAGGTAGCCCCCGTTATTTTCTCCTTCGAAGCTGACGGTCACCGGAGTGTCGATAGAATCGCCTCTGGAGAGAAAACGGTTGTCGCCCAGTTCTTTGTATCTCACCGTGTCCTTGCTTTTCTTCACAAAATCGTCGTAGAGTTCCTTATTGTAGATGAGGATGTCGATTCGGGAACCCTCGTCATCGAAGCGGTCGATTACTCCCACTGCGTCGTCGGCTTTCTTGGAGAAAGCACTCACGTCGTGACGGGAAGAGTCAAACGTCACATTATGTCCCAGAAAGTACACCATCGGCTCTGCATCGTAATTCTCGTCGCCATCGGGAATCTGCTCATACATCTCGTCCTCATAATCGTCGTTTGCCTCAGCGCCTTCCGTCTCCTCGTCAATATATTCGAAGTCTTCTTCAGCCGACTCGTCCACGTCCACCAACTCTACCATCCCATAGGAGGCCCATGGGTTATACTCTGTACCCTCACCGTCTTTCTGACGCTGGTATTCCACAATGTCAGCCAATGCCTCAGCGGAGAACGCATTGTCGTTCTCCAGACTATCGACACCCTCGTCCTGCACTTTGTTGTCCTTACAGCCGCAAGAATACATCAGGCAGGCTGTCAGAAACAGGAATGCATAAAATATCTTTTTCATTTTATCCTTATCTGAATTAATCTGTTTCAAAAATATGTTGAAGAGTTTCGGCAAACTGATCATCAGTATGTCTCCACAACCATTTCAGCAATAAAAATGCCAGAGCGGCAGCAACCAGCATGACGACAATCTCAAGCGGTCTGCCAATCATCTGCCCGACGGTGACATCCTCATAATCGGGAAGAGTGAGCATCATCACAGCTGTCACCGTATTGTTAAGCACATGGCAGAGAGAGGTGACAAGCAAACTGCCTGTACGGTAATAGATGACCGCCAGCACAAGCCCCATAATGAACGCATAACCTATCTGCACCATATTGCCATGAACCAGTGCAAACACAACAGAGGATACGAGAATCGCAATCCAAGGGTTTACCCCACGCATCAGCAACGGACGCATGATGCCGCCACGGAACACACACTCCTCTGCTATCGGTCCCAACAGGCACAATGCCAGCAGTCCGACCGGATGATGCACCGTATTTTTAAACAGCTCGGCATATTCCGCAGGCATCCTGACATCAAGCATCTCGTCAGCCAACTCGTTGAGGATGGTTGCAGACGCCAATGAGAACACAAATGCAAGCAATGCCACAAACACGTTCACCGCCCTGTTTCCTGAAAGCGAGAGCGGAAGGCGCAATCCGAAGTAACGGATGCCAATCATCGCAACAATCGTGAGCAATGAGGAAGCCGCCAATGCCCAAGAAGCCACCGACACCGTGGCGGTCGCATCCTCTCCATACGAGAAAAAAGCCACGGTTGACACTACAAAGGAGCCTATCAGCTGAAACGCAAGAAAAACCAGTACAGCCGCCAGCGGCCATACCATCAATTCTATAGACTTGCCCAGTTTTCTCATTCAGCTGTTATCCGATAATTTTGCAAAGTTACGTAAAAATTCCGACATAGAGAGTGAAATATGTAAAAATCACTGCTGCCCGAAATTTTTAATATAATCGTAACCCACTTTTTTCAGACCATCGGGTACCTGATGACCGATTTCCTGATACAGTACTTGGTATTTTTCCAGGGTCTGCTTCCATTTGTGGTCGAAGAAATCCTGACAGGAAAGTTTCTTGCTGCCTTCCTCAGTCGGCAAAAACACCATCTCTTTATAGTCCTTACCGTCGTTGGTGGCACGATAGAGACGTCGGGCCTCGTCGTAGAGCGCGTCGTTGAGAATCTCAAAAGCCTCATCATCCTTATTGAGCATATGGAGACGCATCACCTCGCTTCTCATAATCGACTTCTCAGCCAGTCCCTTATTACAAATTTTGGCTTTCAACGCACTGATGTCGTTGGTGGCGCGCCAGAATCTCACCATCGCAAAGAGGAAGATGGCGATCAAAATGACCAACATCCAAAGAATCAACTTCGTATCGGAGTCTTGTGTCTCCGCGACAGGAGCAGCATAGACTGAGGCGGCTGTCAGAAGCATCGCCATTAACAAAAATAAACGGTTCATCATACCTAAGGAATGAATTTTCATGGCAAAAGTATGAAAATAATCTCATAATCCACTTAAAATTCCTGTTTTTTTTCGACTAATGCCTCCTTAAATGCGAAAATAGTGAGTTTCGGGAATAATAATTTTAAGAAATCTTCACAAAACGCCTGGCTATGGATGATTACATTGAAGTGTGGTCTGTAATCGGATATCTTCGCTCGATGATGCTACCATCAGCACGAATTGACCTGGCTCAACAGTGTATTGGTGGTCGATGTTCCAGAATTCCAAGGTAGATCGGTCGATGGTAAATGTCACCCGTTTTGACTCTCCCGCTTTCAGAAACACCTTTCGGAAGTCTTTAAGCTCTTTGATGGGACGTGTGATTGATGCCACTTCGTCTCTCACATAGAGTTGTGCCACCTCAAAGCCGTCACGTACGCCAGTGTTTTTGAGTGTGAACGACAATGTTACGCTGTCGTTGGCGTCCATTTCTTTTGCCGACAGTTCCATATCGGAATACTCAAATTGTGTGTAGCTCAAGCCATGTCCGAAAGGCCATATCCATCCAAATGTGTCACTTACATAATTGCGGGATGATGTGGGTTTACGGTTGTAATGAACCGGCAACTGACCCACAGATTTGGGATAGGTCAACGTCAGTTTTCCAGATGGATTGATATCTCCCGACAGGATGTCAGCAACGGCATTGCCCGTCTCCTCACCTGCATACCACAGATCGAGTATCGCATTGGCTTTCTCTGCCACATTGTTCACTGTAAGCGGGCGTCCGTGAACGAGGCATACCACTATCGGCTTGTGAAGAGCCGACAGTGCGTCAAACAACTCGTTCTGTTGGCCAAGAAGGTTCAGCTCGCAGTTGTCGCCCGTTGACTCCGGAACAAATGCCTCACGAGCGAGCATCTCGTTTTCTCCCAACACAAGCACGATGACATCGGCCTGGGATGCCACATCAACGGCCTCACGGATTCGTTGCCAGTTTTCCTCAGCAGCTGGAAAGGTCTCGGGAATAATAGGCATGAACCAAGTCTCACGTGAGTCTTCTGAATGGTTGTTGGTCAGTCGGCATCCCTCTGAATATAACACATGCTCCTTACCAAAACGGTTTTGGATACCCTCGAGAATGCTCACCTTGCTGATTGGCACACCCGAGTACTCTCCTAATCGGGCATTGTCAGCATGAGGCCCTATTACGGCGATTTTGTTGTATGCGCCGTCTGCCAGAGGCAGGATCCCGTTGTTGTTTTTCAGCAGAACGATGCTCTCTTGAGCCGCCCGGCGTGCCAACTGCCTGCTTGCTGGTTTTTGGCTTATTTCACGGGCTTTTTCCAAATCACTATACGGATTTTCAAACAGGCCCAATTCAAATTTTAGCCACAATATCTTGCGAACCGCATTGTCGATGTCTTTCTCGTCGATTTTATGTTCATTCACCAATTCAATGAGATATTTATAACAGTCACCACTTGGCAGATCGAACTCCACACCCGCAAGGAATGAACGCAGTGCCGACTCCTTGTCATCGGATGTAAGATGGTGGAGATCGTGCGACTCTTTGATTCCCTGATAGTCGGACACCATCATACCGTCAAATCCGAATTCCTTGCGCAGGACATCTTGCATCAACCATCGGTTTACATGCATAGGGAGTGCGTCCACTTCATTGTACGACGGCATCACTCCCCGTGGGTGGGACTCTCTCACGGCTATTCTGAAGGCTTCAAGATGAATATCGCGAAGTACGCTCATCGACAAGTTTGCCGGTGCTTTATTCCGACCGCCTTCTTTCTGGCCGTGAGCCACGAAATGTTTCAGTGTCGCAGCCACACCATCGGATGCAATGGAACCATTGCTACTGCCTTGCAGTCCGCGAACAGCGGCTGCACCCATTCGACCAGCTATCAACGGGTCTTCACCATAGCATTCCTCAGTACGTCCCCAACGGGGGTCACGAGCAACGTCAACCACCGGGGAAAGCACCATACCGGTCCCTCTGCTTCTCAGCTCCAATGCGGCAGTGCGGAACACCTCTTCCACCAATTTCGGATTCCAAGTACAGCCCAGGGCTACAGCTTGCGGAAAGGATGTGGCATCGGCAAGGGCTGCTCCATGAAGCGCCTCATCGACGAACAACAGCGGTATGCCGAGTTTGGTTCGTTCCATTGCCATCTTCTGCATGGCATTACGAGCTTTGACGGTGTAGTCCATACTTATATCCTGAGGTTGCATCTGTCCGGGCATCCTCAACACAAATGACTGCATTTTTGATTCGTCTTGAAGATCGGAGAGTGTGAAGGTGTTATACTGGCTGCAGAGCTGCGCCACCTTGTCCTCAAGTGTCATCCGGCTTAAGAGATCTTCAACACGATCACCCGTGCTGCGTTTGGCGTCCTTGTAAGCCTGGCCACTGAGATGGAAGGGTAAACACAAGGCAACAAGGAGGCAGAACTCTTTTACTGCATATAATTTGTGTGTCGTTTTCATCAATTCACATTTTTGATGTTGGATATGAATATGGAATCATCCTGTGAGTTTTCCTTCAGCTATGTTTGCTGAATGATTATCAGGATATTTATTTGAAGATGTTGGATAATTTCAGGTTGACCTCACGGATTTTCTGCTCGTTCATCTTCATCACCTTACGGTCGTATGTCATCAGTCCGTTCACTTCTGTCTCAACGTCTGTGGTCTGTGTGTAAACAGCAGCGGAGAATGCGGCTTTCACACCATTGTCGAGGGTAATGCCTTTTGCCAGCTTCGCCACAGCCTCTGCCTGCTCCACGTAGGAGTTGGTGAGTTCCTCCTGACCGCCATAATTCACGTACGTGGTGGCATCCTGCTCGAACCATCTGTGTCCTGGTATATGGCGTCCGAGTCCTCCATATTCGCCAAGAACAACCGGACGGGTGGTGTCGTTCAGGTAGAGCTGAGGAGGACGAGCATAATCATGAAGGTCGAGGATGTCGCCACAATGATAGTGATTGCCACCGCTGGCAGGGTTGATGATACGTGTAGGGTCTATCTGGCGGGTGTATTCCACGATCTCAGGTGTGTTGAACTGCCCCCAGGCCTCATTGAACGGAGTCCATACAAGGATGCATGGATTCGAATAAAGCTGAGTGATAATTTCTTTCCATTCTGCCTTGAAGTGTTTCACCACACGCTCTGGCTGGGTACCATGAGGGCGATTTCTCCAGTTACGGGAATCCCAACCCTCGTCACCTCTTCCGAGCGACGGCATGTCCTGCCATACGATTAGTCCTATGCTGTCGCAGAAATAATACCAACGGGCTGGCTCCACTTTCATGTGCTTGCGGATCATGTTGAATCCCCACTCTTTCGTCTTGACCACATCGAAGAGCAACGCTTCATCTGTCGGAGCGGTATAGAGACCGTCGGGCCAGTAGCCCTGGTCGAGCGGTCCGAAATGGAAATAGTCTTTATTGTTGAGCTGCATACGCCATATTCCGTCGCTGTTCTTAGCAACTGAAATCTTGCGCATAGCAGCATAACTCTCCACCTTGTCCACCGGCTGGTTGTTCTCTTTCAGACGAACCACCATCTGATAACGCTCAGGAGTGTCAGGAGTCCACAACTTAGGCTTTTTCACATCCAGGACAACTGGACTGCCAGCCCGCTCCGTCTGGCTTGCCACCACCTTGCCGCCATCAAGCAGCTCAACCGTCACCTGATCGGTTGTGAAAGCGGTACCGGCTGTCTTCACGTCCACTATAAAACGGCTGTTGTCGAGGTCGGGAGTGGTCATCACTTTCATGATATGCTTGCGGGGAACAGGCTCAATCCATACAGTCTGCCAGATGCCACTGACGGAAGTGTACCAGATAGAACCCAGACCGCCAGGATTGTTGCGCTGTTTTCCAGCTGGCTGGCTCCAATCGTCGGTAGGGTCTTCAACTTTCACCGTGAGTGTGTTATCACCTTCTTTCAAAAGGGAGGTGATATTAGCGGAAAACTCTGTATATCCTCCTTGGTGTTGTACCGCCTTCTTTCCATTCACATATACCGTGGCGAGGAAATCCACCGCACCAAAATGGATGATGACATCATTACCACGCCATGCAGAAGGCACAGAAAAGGTTCTGCGATACCACAGTATCTCGTTCTTCTCTAATTTTCTCATCACGCCCGACAAGCTGGATTCCAATGGGAACGGAACGAGGATCTCACCATCATACGTCTCCGGATTCAATGCGTCATCAGGGGTGATAGCGTATTTCCACAGACCGTTCAGATTTTTCCAGTCCTTACGTACCATCAATGGGCGAGGATATGCTGGAAGTGGGTTTTGAGGATTGATTTTTTCAGCCCACTCTGTCTTGATTTTGTCACCTGCCGGTTGCCATCCGTTACCGGTCTGAGCACACATATACTGACAGAACATCAGTGAAAGAAAGAAAATAATTTTTTTCATAGCGATATTATTAATGTGATTTTAAATAAACTCATAAACTCAACGGGACTTTTCATCCATAGCTATACGGGGAATCAGCATATTGCTCGTATCAGCCGTCACCTTCAAGTGTCCGTCGATTCCAGTATCTATGGTAAGAGGTACAATACGTGTACGACGTGGAACAGGTCTCTTGTCGGAGAAATGGGTATGAAAGACGTAATACAGCTCTCCATCCTTCCCTTGGAACACGTCACCATGACCTGGACCATTCTCGTTAGTATTGGCAGTGCTGATAATCGGGTTTCCTTCATATTTCCTCCATGGTCCGAGCGGTGAGTCAGCATACGCCACACCTACTGCATAGTCAGGACTCATGAAATGGTTGCAAGAATAGAAAAGGATGTATTTACCACGGTATTTCACAACTGTGGGACCCTCCATGACTGGTACGGACTCGTATGCGTTTGTCTTTTCCCAAGGTTGGCTGACTGTGAAGCATCTGGAAAGAGTCTGCGGTTTTACCTTCAACGAGTCCATATCAAACTCACATGCCCAAAGGTAGTTACCATTATCGAACCGCACGTGGTAGAGATAATAATTGCCGTCGTCATCACGGAAAAGAAAGGGGTCAATATTATGCTCACTGTTATCAAGAGGCTGTACGTCTTGTTGTGAGAATGGAGACGTGACTGCATTCGCTGCCGCCACTGCTACCTGTTCGTCAGCAGTGTAAAAGATAAGCCATCCGTCATCAGTTTTCACAAACTGTGGTGCCCAAAAACCACGGTTGCCAAACACGTGTTCACCTTTTTTTAAGACCAGGCCTATATAATTCCAATCGCTGAGATTGACACTGCTGTAGAGTTTGAATCCATCACTTCCGCCTGCGTCATCAGTTCCAGAAAGGTAATACACTCCATCCACCAGCACAATGGTGGGATCTGCCATATGGATTTGTCTGTCAAACATATCTGTCCACTCTGCTTCAGAGTTGCCTTCTGTCCTTCCCGGTTGTGCCATTACCATACAGGAAGAGACTGACAAAAACCATATACAACTTATTATTCTTTGCATCATTTTACGTTTTTATTGCAAAGATATATGCTTTCAAATTATCTTAGTGCAACAAAACAATCTAATCATACAACGAATTCACCTTTACACAGCTTTTCATTACGACTTGAACTTTTTCTATCAATAATCAGGCAATTTATTGCATCTCCACAAGTTCGCTGGGCAAAACACCGTATTGTTTCTGATAGCATTTGGCGAAATAAGAAGGGGTGTTGAAGCCTACCATATAGCAGACCTCATTGATTTTATACTTACCGGTCTTGATGAGCTCTGTGGCCTTTCTCAAGCGTTCTCTTCGGATATAATCGTTAGGTGTCATATTAATGGTGGACTTGATTTTCCGATTGAGTGTTGTCTTGCTCATATTCATGGCTGATGCGAGTTGGTCAACATCATATTCAGAATCATCAAGATGCTCAAGAATTTCTTTTCCGAGCTTACTGAGAAACTCGTTCTCGGCATCCGACCCGACAATGGTGGTGACCACTGCCATTGGACGTTGCATAAAGCTCTCATAGAGCCTTTTACGATTTTCTATCAGCATCTGGATGGTCTGTTCGAGCACTGGCATGGAGAACGGCTTGTCAATATAGGCATCAGCACCATATCGCAGGCCCTCCACACGAGACTGGTCATTCGTTTTGGCTGTAAGTAAGATGACAGGGATATGGCTATATTCAATTTTCCGTTTCACCGTATCACAAAGCTCCAGACCATCCACTTCAGGCATCATAATGTCTGAGACAATAAGGTTGACGGATTCCCTGTCGAGGATTTCGAGTGCTTCTTTTCCGTTTCCGGCCTTGAACACTTTATAATCCTTTTCAAAATGGTGAGAGAGGAAAACGGCAAGCTGCTGGTTATCCTCAACAAAGAGCAAGGCAGGCTGTCCACCTTGTTTGAGGCTTTTAGCTTCTTCTATATTTTCTTCGGCAGGCTCATTTCTGTCCGTTCCTTTCGGCTCTTCAGGACGCATAACCACAGAGCTTTCCATACTGATTGCCGGAGATTCGTGCTGAAGCGGGATTCTCAAGACGAAACGATTGACCGTGATGTCGTCATCCATTAACAACTCACCCTTGTGCAAACCGACAAGCGAGCGGGTGAGCGCCAGTCCGAGACCAGTTCCCGTGACCGACTTATTGTCATCATAGGAATAACGACTGAACGGGTTGAAAATTTCCTCCCTCATCTCCAGGGGAACGACCAGTCCGTCATTGGACTCCACCAGCGTGAACTTCTCTTCATCAGCAGATAGAGAGAGTGTGATTTTCTTGTCTGCATATTTCATGGCGTTGGAGAGGATATTGCTGAAGATTTTCCCGAGTAGGTCGCGGTCCACCACAGCCCACACGTCTGGCTGAATATCTGTCTGAACCAGCAGACCCTTCTCCTTGATGGCGGGTGAGAACACCTCTATCATGACATTCATCACTTCCGACACGTTCACTTTCTGGAGGCTGAGCCGCATTCCATTGGCTTCTGTCTTCCTGAAGTCAAGCAACTGATTAACGAGGGACATGAGCCTACCGGTGTTCATTTCCATGATGTTGAGATCCTCCCTCAAACTGTCGGGCAGCTGCTGGTCATTCAGAATATTGTCGAGCGGACCTTTGATAAGTGTCAGCGGAGTTCGTATCTCATGAGCAATATTGGTGAAGAAAGAGATTTTCGAGTCATACAATTCCTTTTGTTTCTCTTGTTCTAACCGTTCCTGTGCATGCTGAAACTTCAGCCGGTTGTGTCGGACGAAGCGGTAAATCACATAAGAGACCAAAGCTAATGCAAGAAGAATATAGAAGATTTTTGCAAAGGCTGAAAGGTAGAATGGAGGTTTTACGTAGATTTGGAGTGAGCGTGTCACGAAATCCTCATTATCCTGGTCAGCATTTGCCCTTATTTGCAGCACATAATTTCCATAAGGGAGATTGGCATAGGTGATGTTATTCTCATTTTCATCAAGTTGGCGCCACTGTCTGTCCACTCCCTCTAACATATATTGTACCTGGTGATTCTGTGGAGACACATAACTGAGAAGCACCACCAAAAGGGAGAAGTTGCGTTGATTGTGAGCCAGTGTGATCTGATGAAGAAAATCGATGTTCTCTTTCAAAGCCGCATTGTCCGTTCCCGGGATTTGAAGCTTGTTGTTTATATACAGTGCAGAGAAAGCGATTCTTGGTTTCGTAGCCGTTTTTTGTACAATATATGGCTTAAATTTCACGAATCCGTTGATATTGCCGAAATAGATGTTCCCCATGCGGTCTATAAGCCCCGACTGATAGTTAAACTGGTTCGTCTGCAGACCGTCAGCTATGGTGTAGCAATGATGTGTTTTCGTAACAGGATTGTAACACACCAGTCCGTTATTAGTGCTGCACCAGTAGTTTCCTTGACTGTCCTCCACTACTTTGAACACCAAGCTACCCTCTGTAGCGTCTGTGAGGTCGGAGGATGAGAAGGTGTGATCCTGCTCGTTGAAGCGCGCTATACCGCCATCGTGGGTCATCACCCACATACGGTTTTTGCTGTCTCTGTAAATCCCTATCACTTTCGAGTCCGACAAAGTGCCTTGCTTTCCATCCTGATAAGCGTAATGTGTGGTCTTCCCTGATGAAGGTTGATAGACATACACACCTTCAGAATACGATGCCATCCAGATGTTTCCTTTAGCGTCCTCTGTGATATGATACACAAAAGTAGGAGGTACCTGTTCCACAAACACAAAGGAATCGTTCTCACGGTTATAGCGCATCAGTCCGTTTGGGGTTCCTATCCACAGGATTCCATCACTGGATTTGTAGAGAGAGAACACATAGTTAGAACAAAGGGCTCCCGGACGGCCGTCAGCGAAATAAGTCTTATACTCACCCGTTCTGGTATTAACACGTTCAAGTCCTCCGTCGAAAGCACCTACCCACAAGAAGTTATTATCAGCACAAAGTCCATGAATGTTTTGTGTTCGCAGATGAGTGGTGTATGGGCTAAGGATATCCTTGTCGGGCTGATAGCGAAGCAGGCCTCTGTCCTCTGTGCCAATCCAAATAATACCAGATTCGTCCTGACACATTTCTCTCACCCTTCGTCCCATAAACTCAAGACCATTTCTCGGATAATATTTGGAAAACTGAATTTGTTGTACCGGACAGAAATTGACACCACCGAAATAAGAGCCAATCCACATACCTCCTTCCTTGTCGCGACATAAGGCGTAGATAGCATTGTCGGATATTGAGAAAGGCTCGTCCACCTCTGGTTGCACAATCCTGGTCAGTTCATGACTGCCGACATCAACCACATAGATACCATTCTGAGATCCGGCCCATACTGACTGACCGTCATCTGAAATTTCAAGAACCCTGAAAAAACCGTCAGCCAGGCATTCTGTGGTGAATGTCGAGCGGTTAAAACTGTAAAGTCCGTGATCCGTGGCCACAAACATAAACTGTCCGCCTATCTGCATGTCGTTCACGTCCATATTGGCAAAGGTGGCGTTTCCGTTGTTGTCGCGGAATGACACCAGCTTGTTTTTGGATAAATCCTTATAATATAAATTATCCCCTAAAATACCCACCCATTCAATGCCGTCGATAAGCTCACAGAAAGTGACAGTACGGCCTTCTGTCTCCTTGAAAGCAGAGCAGAGCTTGTGAGTTTTGGGGTTATAGCGTAACAGCCCTTGCCCCACAGAGGCTATGTTCACATCTCCATTCTCACAGCCGGAGATAAAACGTATGGAATTATCCAGATTCCACTTCTTATCTTCCGCTTGTATGGTAACCTGTTCAATCTGCTCGTTTTCTGAATGATAAACAAACACACCTCGCTCGGTGGCTATCCATATACTACCTTCAGAATCCTCATATATTTTGTTGATGAAATTATTTCCGAGACCTGAGTTTCTTCGCCGGAAGATTCTGAATGCTTTTCCGTCAAAACGATTTAACCCGTCTTTCGTGGCAAACCACATAAAGCCGTTTTTATCTTGACAAATGTCGTTTACGGTATTATGAGACAATCCGTGGGAAGTGTCGTAATGATGGAAAAAATAGGTACGTGCCGACAACTGCTGGCAAATCGCCATAACCACAATCATCATGAGTGAGAACTGGTATAAGAATTTATTCTTCATATTTTTTTATATCTATTATCTTTAATAAATAATGTGAAAACCAACATCTTGCTCGATTAAAATTACAATGCAAATATATAACTAAATTTCATAATAAAAAAATCAAAAGAAACGCAGCAGAGGAAATAAATCAAAAGTTTTATACATTGGATATTTTGTTGCATATGATATGAAAAACGTATAGTAACTTTGTAACCAAATAAATTAAGTAACACAAGTTTCGCATGTTAAAATTTCAGTTTATGAACACAGATTTCACTGATGAGATGGACTTTTATCAGAATTGTTGAGCTCATAGTT
>FLNY01001939.1_pt1 | contig 61717 bp, 49 predicted proteins | sample 1140381 | NCBI WGS metagenome assembly FLNY01 (sample SAMEA3878172, study PRJEB12797) | bioreactor metagenome | biome: Moose rumen | place: Sweden | collected 2011-10
TGAATATTCTCCTTGTAGCCCTCCGAAAGAAGCATTTCCCCTAATGGTTATGTCTTGCATATAGTTAGGGTTGGATCCATTTATGTTGTTGACGTCAACAATGAATGAGGGGTCAAGAGCCTGCACCACTTTCAACACGTTGGAATTAGCCACCATTTTGAGGTCTTCCTGGGAGTATGTGCTAGTTGAACCAGTGAAAGTGGATGATTTGAAATCAAACAATCCCGTCACAACGACCTCATCAAGCATTCCGTCGTCTTTCAGCACAATGGTCTGCCCTATATAGTTGGTTTTGCCATCGTAAGTCCTGACCTCTGTCTTCATGCCCACATAGGAGAATTCCACAGTAGATAATGTACCTTTTGGAATTGACAACGTGAAGTTACCCTCCAAATCAGTTGTGGCTCCCGACTTGGTTTCACGTACAAACACCCTCACGCCAATGAGGGGTTCTCCCTCCATGTCCTTTACGATTCCCTCAAGCAGGACATGGTCGCCAGTAGGCGATTGGTTACGCTGAACATTCATCGACTGCATAGGCACCGACTTAGGGATGGAGTCTCCTACATCCTGAGCGGCACTATTCCCATGAAATAAAAAACATAGAATTATGGCTATCAAATAGTTGCCTAAAAAACGAATACTTTCCTTTTTACGTTGTGCTATCATATATAACCAGCAAAATTAAAACATGCATTTACTATTTGCAAATTTACAAAAAGTGTATGAAAACAAAAACATAATGAAAAAAAACTTTGGCATTGAAATGATTTATATTAAATAGATTACTCAAGTGTTTGTGTAATTTCCACATTTTTTGCAAAAAATATCTTTTAATTATAATTCATTTACTTTATGTGGGTATATGATTTCTGAATTTTTGTTAAACCCATGGTGTTTTTTGAGTTAAAAAATCACAAAACGCCATCATGCTATTCATACCAATATTTGCATATTTTTTGTAAATTTGTATAGACGAGATTCATTTAAATTATCAAGAATCAGTCGTATATAAAACCATTGTATAACAAAAATATTCAATCATGTCAAAGACAGTAAACATCCAAATTGAAAAAAGCCGCAACCTTCTTGTCGGTCTTGAAAAACATTTAAGAGAGAGTGTTGACACTCAAGTGACAAATGAAGAAATAAAAGAAACGGAATCACTTTTGGAAGAACTTGCGAGAATAAGTGCAGAATGTGATCGACTCAGAGCCGAATTATCACCCAAGGTGAAAGAGATGAACAACTTGCTCACCAAAGTGAAACAGGTATGTACAGAACAGAAAAAGATCATCAAGGGCAGATACCCTCAAGAACGTTGGGCTGACTATGGAGTGCCCGACAAGCGATGATCCATTTGTGGTTTAAAATTTTTCAATATTATTATCTGTTTACCATAATTTTTCGTATCTTCGCAATCGTAAGAGAGCTAATGCAGTTAACCCCAATAAACAAAAAAACTATGGTAAACAGATTTATCTTAAACGAAGTGTCATACTTCGGTGCCGGCGCACGCAAGGAGTTGCCGGGAGTGATGGAACGCATGGGCTTAAAAAAAGCTTTGGTAGCGACCGACAAAGGTCTTATTAAAGTAGGCACGAGCAAGATGGTGACCGACATCCTTGATGCTCATGGCATTCCTTACGAGATATACAGCGAGATAAAGCCCAATCCAACCGTAAAGAACGTTCAGGACGGCGTTGTCGCTTTCAAGGCATCAGGAGCCGACTGCATCATCGCCATCGGTGGCGGTTCATCCATGGACACGGCAAAGGGCATCGGCATCGTGACTACAAATCCGGCATTCTCGGATGTGGTTTCTTTGGAGGGCGTAGCTCCAACAAAGAACAAGAGTATTCCAATCATCGCCTTGCCAACCACAGCCGGCACAGGTGCCGAGGTGACCATCAACTATGTAATTATCGATGAGACGAAGCAGAAGAAGATGGTTTGTGTGGATCCAAACGACATACCCGCCGTAGCCATCATCGATCCGGAACTGATGTACTCGCTTCCAAAGGGTCTGACCGCGGCAACAGGTATGGATGCATTAACCCACGCCATTGAAGGATATACCACCAAGGGTGCATGGGCATTGAGCGACATGTTCGAAATTGAGGCCATCCGCATGATTCACGAGAATTTGGTGACCGCAGTTGATGAGCCTACCAATCCTAAAGGGCGTGAGGGCATGGCTTTGGCTCAGTATGTTGCAGCCCAGGCATTCTCCAATGTAGGTTTGGGCTTGGTACATGGTATGGCACACCCTATGGGTTCTTTGTTTGACGTGCCTCACGGAGTGGCAAACGCCCTTCTCCTCCCTACCGTGATGGAATTCAACAAGCCTTGTTGCATAAAAAAATATGGTATAATTGCTCGCACCATGGGTGTCGATACCAAAGACATGAGCGCTACAGAAGCCGCTCAAGCCGCTTGCGACGTAGTAAAGGCATTAGCGATAAGGGTGGGCATACCACAGCATCTCAGCGAGTTGGGCATCAAGGAAAGCGACATTCCATTATTGGCACAACAAGCATTTGAAGATGTTTGCACCCCGGGCAACCCACGCGACGTGACACTTGACGAAATCGTCGCCTTGTATAAGAAGGTACTTTAGATATTTTTCAAAAACGGCAATCTTTTCAGCACCCATTAAACACAGACGGTCCGATGTGCAGAAATGCGTATCGGGCCGTCAGTGTTGACAATATTATTTCAATTGAAATTTTATCTGCGTGAGTGATTACTTCTGATACTGTTTACCGGATTAGTCGTAGAACTATTTCTGCTGTTATTCTGGTTGTTTCCAGTTCTTATTCTGCGTCGTTGGTTATTTTCATTGTTTTGATTGCTCACATTGTTGTCTTGATTGGTGTTTTCTCCTGTTTGCTGAACGTTGTTGTAGATAGGGGTAATAGTGACATCCCCATTATCATTGACAGTGTAATGCATAGGGGCGGAAATGTCGTTTACACCTTGATTGTCATTATTGTGATTTGGAAGGTTGTTGTTGGAAATATTAATATCCTGTCCGTCGGATGTTGCAATTACAACAGGTCTATTGGTTGATTGATTGTTATTGTTATTGTTATTGTTGTCTTTAGGCCGTTCGTTGCCTTGGTTGTTGTTGGTGGCGGGCCGGTTCGAACCTTGATTGTTGTTTGTTGGAGCAATCGTAGAAGGGATGTCTGTAGGTTTGACAATATAGGAGCCTTCATCGTTCATATTGACATTATTGTTGTTGATTACAGGGCGGTTGTTTCCATTGTTGGATGGTTCAGTTTTCTCTACGGTATTCTTTCTAGCCTTCACCCACACCCCTTGAATCTGGAAGTCACATGTATATGCAGTTAGGTTCCTGTAATTGTAGTTATCATTGCGGAAAGGGTTTGTGTTTGTAGCTTGTATGACACCGGTTGCAAAGTTGAACGTGTTGGTGTGAATACCCCAGTTGTCATATGACTTGCTGGCGAAGCCGGAAGTTATAAGCGAACGGCTTGCCGGATTGGATTTGTTCACGAAATCAAATGTAGATAAGGGAATATTTCCTGTTGCTTCAGTTGTCCAGAATCCAGTAAGATTATTGATTGCCTGAAGCTGGCTCATGTTCTGTGCTTTGATGGTATGTAATTCAGAAGCAGATAACAAGGCAATCATCATAAATAATAATTTCTTCATTTTTCGACATCTTTTTTAATAAACAAATGATTGTAACACTCTTGTGCAAATATAACGATTAAATTAATTATAAAAAAACATTGTTAAATTTTATTTGGATTAATTTTTGCAATTCAACAAAAAAACACTATTTTCGCAAAAGCGACCCATAGAATAAAGAAATACAAGTTTCTCTTGTCCATCATTTTTAGACGAGCATAGGACTGTACATCATGTTCCCGACACGCGATGCAATATAAGCCCAATAAAGTCCATACAATGTTTGAACAAATTCAGGAACTTGGATTAGTTAACCTTAAAACAGAACGATTATGAAAGTAGGAATTCCAAAAGAGATTAAGAACAACGAGAACCGTGTAGGCATGACCCCGTCAGGGGTAGCAGAGCTTGTACGTCACGGTCACACCGTATTTGTTCAGCAATCCGCCGGATGTGGCAGTGGTTTTTCAGATGAAGAATATGTCAATGCCGGTGCCCAGATATTGGCAGACATATCCGATGTATATTCTGCGAGTGAAATGATTGTAAAGGTGAAGGAGCCAATAGAGCCCGAATACAAGTTGATACGTCGTGGTCAGATAGTGTTCACATATTTCCATTTCGCTTGTGACTATGAACTGACAAAGGCAATGCAGGAAAGTGGTGCTGTATGCATAGCCTACGAGACAGTAGAGACCGACACTCACTCTTTACCTCTTCTCATTCCCATGAGTGAGGTGGCTGGACGTATGGCAGCTCAAAACGGAGCTTATTATATGCAGAAGACCAAGGGTGGCAAAGGTAAGTTGATGGCAGGAGTTCCAGGTGTCAAACCCGCCAAAGTGCTAGTATTGGGAGGAGGCACAGTGGGTGAAGCAGCCGCAAGGATATCAGCCGGAATGGGAGCCGATGTGACAATAACAGACATATCACTTCAGAAGCTCAAGGAGTTGTCGGTCAGCCTTCCACCAAATGTGCACACTCTCTATTCGTCAGAACATAATATCCGCAAGGAGTTGCCAAGCGTAGATGTAGTAATTGGTTCAGTACTCATACCTGGCGATGCCGCTCCTAAACTAATTACGAAGGACATGCTCAAACTGATGGAGGCTGGAACAGTGCTCGTGGACGTGGCAATCGACCAAGGAGGATGTTTCGAGACATCACGTCCTACCACCCACAGCGACCCCACCTACACATTAGATGGGATAGTGCATTATGCTGTGGCCAACATACCTGGCGCTGTGCCAAACACATCCACCACAGCATTGACAAACGCCACCCTTCGCTATGCACTGTCTCTGGCCGACAAAGGTTGGCGGTCTGCCTGTAGAGATGACAAAGCACTAGCCCGTGGTGTCAATATGGTTGACGGTAAATGCACATACGAGGCGGTTGCAAACGTTTGGGATCTCGAATATGTTCCATTGTCTGACATATGCTTATAAACCAGTAAAGAATAACATCAGAAATGTCTTTTCATGACAAGAACAATAATCATGCTGGTGTTGCTAACTGGTAGCAACATCATGATTTGCAGAGGTCAGGGCAAAACGTCAGGGAACGACGCCAGTCACCAACTTATCATAAATGTGTTGGGCGATTCCTACGTGAGAAATCACCGCCGTCCGTTTGAAGAGTCGTGGCATTATAAATGCGCAATGGAAAACGGGATGACATACAACAACTATGGGAGGAATGGTGGTTGCGTGGCTTTCGACCGCACAAGCGAGGGGTTCGGTCCATCATTGATGGTGCGTTACAAGGATATGGATCCGGAAGCCGACATAGTGCTTATAATTGCCGGGCATAACGATGCCGGCAAGATTGGCGATGACAAAGACTTATTGACTCTTTTCATGGATTCAACGTCGAGGCTGATTGACAACATCCGCGATCATTGTCCTCATGCCAAAATCGGATGGGTTACTCCATGGTACGTGGGCCGTCCTGGTTTCAAGCAGACCATAAAGGCCATCAAAAAAGTATGCCGGAAAAAACATGTACCAGTGCTCGACAACTACACGAAAAGGTGCATCATAAAGGTGAGGGATGAGACTTTCCGTCAGCGATATTTCCAAGGCAAAGACGACACGGCTCATCTCAACGCCCACGGTCATGACTTGTTTTGTCGTGTGGGCAACAAATTTATCAAGAAGCTGATTGAAGGCATATTCTAAGAATTGATAAATCCTTAAGAATTATCTTTGCTTGTGTTTGTCTATTTTTGGCAGATTTGGCACGATATTTTTAGGAGGCAATATGCTCGACGTTGTCATTATATTCTCAAGGAAAGAAACAAGAACTATCCGGTTACTAAACAGAGTATTGTAATTTCAACAGAGTATTGTAAATTCAGTAAAAATAAGATCTTATCTGAACTTTTAGTGAAATAATCGGTGTAAAACCGATTATTTTGCTTAAATTTGCACCTAATTATAAAAAACGCAGATTTTCACTCTTGAATCAGGGATGATTTGGGAGTGTGGAATTTGTTGTGAAAAACAAAAAAAACATTTTTTAGAGATGAAAGATAAGAATTCGATTATCGGTTGGGTGCTGATTGCACTGGTATTTATCGGTTTCATGATGTATTCCAACCACAATGCCACTCAACAAGCAGAACAAGCAAAAATCAAGCACACACAGGATTCTATTCAGCAGGTTAAAGCAGACAGCATCAATGCCATAGAAAACAAGAAAGCTGAAGAGAGACTCACTTCAGAGACGACCGACTCCACCAACGCATTCTTTGCCGCCCGTCAAGGCAAGGAAGGCGAGACGATACTGGAAAACGAACTGTTGAAAGTTACCATTTCCAACAAAGGAGGGCAGATTAAGCGTGCAGAGATATTGGATCCTACATATAAAAGCCGTGAAGGCGGTAACGTAGTGTTGTTCGACGGTGAGGATTCACACATGGAATTCCTTTTCAACGGCAAAACCGACAACATAGTTACAAGTGAATTCAACTTCACGCCTAAAGATGCCGGCAAGAATCATGTGACGATGAGTTTGCCTATTTCAAGCGGAAGCATTGACATTGACTATAAGTTAATTCCCGATTCCTATCTACTGACTATGGATGTCCATGCAGTGAATCTCCAAAACTTTTTCAATGCCGACATGAAAAAGATGCAAATCAACTGGAGTGAAGACATGAAACAGCAGGAAAAGGGTTATTCCTTTGAGAACCGCTACAGCACCATCACCTATCATGAGGAGAGTGACGACACCGACGAGCTTTCATCGGCAGGAGCCGATGACCATGAAGAAGGTGAAGATATCGATGAACGCATGAAATGGATTGCCTTCAAGACACAGTTCTTCAGCCAAATCCTTATTTCCGACGGTTTGTTCACTACCGAGATGATGGATTCTAAAATGCTTAAAGAAGGAAGTGGTTATCTCAAGTCTTTGGCAACGACCACGAATGTAGAATTCGACCCAAGTGGAAAGCACCCTACCAACTTGAAGATGTATCTCGGTCCGAACAAATTCTCCACGCTGAAAGAGAATGAGGCAAAGCTCAACAGCAGTACAGAGCTTGACCTTCAAAGCATAGTATATCTGGGATGGCCTATCATACGTTGGATCAACCGTTTCGTATTTCTCTACCTGTTTGATTTCATGACCAGTTGGGGCTGGAACATGGGACTCATCTTGATTCTCATAACCATCATCGTAAAGATTTGTGTATTCCCTTTGATGAAGAAATCCTACAAGTCATCTGCATACATGCGCGTCCTGAAGCCTCAGATGGAAGAGCTGAACAAGAAATATCCGAACAAGGAAGATGCCATGATGAAGAATCAAGAGATGATGCAGATTTACTCTCAATACGGCGTGTCTCCAATGGGTGGATGCTTGCCCATGTTGATACAGATGCCAATCTGGATTGCCCTCTTCAATTTCATACCAAATGCCATAGAGTTGCGTGGCCAATCGTTCCTATGGGCCGACGACCTTTCCACTTACGACAACGTCATCAATTTCAGCAGCAGCATTTGGGGCATAGGCGATCATTTGAGTTTGTTCTGTGTGCTATGGTGCATCACTACATGGGTAAACACCTGGATAAGCATGCGTCAGCAATCTTACAACGCAACGATGTCGCCAGAACAACAGCAGAGCATGGGTTGCATGAAATGGTTCTCCTACCTCATGCCTCTGATATTCTTCTTCTCATTCAACAGCTATTCAAGCGGATTGAACCTCTACTATTTCGTTTCAGGTTTGATTAGCATCTTGATGATGTGGTATTTGCGTGCATCTACTGACGATGCCAAGCTTCTCAAAGAACTCGAAGCAAAGAAGAAAGAGCGCAAAAACAACCCCCAGAAGCGTGGTGGTTCACTAATGGAACGTATGCAAGCCATGGCAGAACAACAAAGGGCGTTGCAAGAGCAACAGAAGAGGGGTAGATGAAATGTTTAGATTAACAAAACAAATAATAAAACCCAAAAAGATACAAAATCAATGAATAAACTAGCGATAACACTATTTGGAGCATTAATGGTTATGACAACAAAAGAGTCGAATGCCCAGACGTATATAGGGCGTCAGAAACCAGAGATAAATAACAGGCTGATGACACCGGAAACACTATGGGCAATGGGACGTATAGGAGGTGCAGATGCATCATCCGACGGCAAGCAGTTGACCTACAACGTTAGTTATTACAGTGTATCGGAGAACAAGAGCCATACGGTGGTTTACACAATAGGTGCTGATGGCACAGGCGAGAAGAATCTGACGACCAGCACAAAGAGCGAATTAGCGCCAAAGTTTCTTGGTGAGAAAATCACATATCTCTCTGTCGATGGTGATGGCGTGATGCAATTGTGGCAGATGGACAAGGACGGAACTAATCGTCAACAATTGTCGCACGGTAGTCGTGACATTGAAGACTATAGTTTTTCTCCCGACGGCAGACGAGTGCTCGTAATTCACTCCGTAAAGAATCCTGTTCAGAATTTCCATCCATATACCGACCTTCCTAAGGCTACCGGCAATGTGATTGAAGAGCAAATGTTCCAGCATTGGGATGAATATACAGAAAACATCCCTCATCCTTTCATCTATCATTTTAACGGCACAGAATTGTCGACAGACCCTGTCGATCTTTTGAAAGACGAACCATTCGAAAGTCCGTTGAAGCCTTTTGGCGGCATAGAGCAGCTATGCTGGAGTCCCGACTCAAAGCAAGTGGCATACACATGCAGAAAGAAAACCGGCAGAGAATATGCCGTGAGCACGGATTCCGACATATTCCTCTATGACATTGAGAGCGGCAAGACCACCAACCTGTGTAAACCATCCGCCTACGAGTCACCTGAATACGACTATAGCAAGTCACTACAGAACCAGGCAGCCAACCAATCCATTAAGGACGGAAAAGACTATAACCTGGGTTACGACATCAACCCATCCTTCTCTCCCGATGGGAAATATGTGGCATGGTTGAGCATGGAGCGCGATGGCTACGAAAGCGACCGTAACCGCCTTTGCATCTATGAGACAGCAACCGGCAAGAAGGCCTACGTGACCGAGTCATTTGAAAGCGGTGTTGACGACTATTGTTGGGACACAGACAGCAAGAGATTGTATTTCATCGGTGTCTGGCACGGTGAGACGATGGTTTACCGTACCGACCTGAAGGGCAAGGTGGAGAAATTGACCGACGGACAGTATGACTACACATCGGTTGCACTCTGCGGTGACAATTTGATTTGCGGACGTCAGTCGATGAAAGAAGCCAAGGAACTGTTCCTTGTTGACAAGAAGAACGGCAAGACGGTTCAAGTGACCCACGAAAACCAGTATTTCGTTGACAATATGGATTGGGGCGATGTGAGGCCACACTGGTCAAAAAGTGTTGATGGCAAAGACATCCTTTCATGGATAATCACCCCTCCGAATTTCGATCCAAACAAGAAATACCCTACCCTTCTTTTCTGTGAAGGCGGTCCACAAAGTCCCGTAAGCCAGTTTTGGAGTTATCGTTGGAACATGCAGATTATGGCAGCCAACGGCTATGTGGTGGTAGCGCCAAACCGCCGCGGTCTTCCGGGATTCGGCATGGAGTGGTTGGAAGAAATCAGCACGAACTATACAGGTCGTTGTATGGACGACTACTTGAGTGCCATCGACGATGCTTGCAACACACTGCCTTACGTTGACAAGGACCATTTAGGATGTATCGGAGCCAGTTTCGGCGGATTCAGCGTTTATTGGCTCGCCGGGCATCATGACAAACGTTTCAAGTGTTTCATCGCCCATGATGGAATCTACAATTTAGAACAGCAATACGTAGAGACAGAAGAGGCATGGTTCACCAACTGGGATTTAGGAGGTGCGCCATGGCATCAAGATGATCCTATCATCCGTCGAACCTACGCAAACTCACCACACAAGGCAGTTGACAAATGGGATGCCCCAATACTGTGCATCCATGGTCAGCTGGATTATCGCATCCTCTTCTCACAGGCAATTGCGGCATTCAATGCAGCACGTTACCGTGGTGTTCCCGCAAAACTTTTGCTTTTCCCTGACGAAAACCACTGGGTTCTGAAACCACAGAACGGAATCCTATGGCAACGGACATTCTTCGGTTGGCTGGATCAATGGCTAAAGAAATGAAAAAACAACATAAAATAAAAGAAAAATGGCAGAAACATTAAAACAAACACTGAGAGACAAGGCGGGAATACGTTGGACCGCATTGTTGCTATTGGCTTTAGCCATGTTTTGTTCATATATCTTTATGGACATCCTCTCCCCTATCAAGGATTTGATGCAATCAGAGGCGGGATGGGACTCTAAGGCATTCGGAACCATGCAAGGCTCTGAGACCTTCCTCAACGTATTCGTTTTCTTCCTAATCTTCGCAGGCATCATCCTCGACAAGATGGGAGTACGCTTCACCGCCATACTTTCCGGTGCCGTGATGTTGATAGGCGCTGTTATCAAATGGTATGCAGTGACGGACAGCTTTCACGGAAGCGGATTGGAAACTTGGTTTACAAATAATTTGAACTACATTCCTGGATTCGACGAACTGGGAGTGTCGCCTTTCTATGAGGGAATGCCGGCATCTGCAAAACTGGCGGCCGTAGGCTTTATGATTTTTGGCTGTGGCGTTGAGATGGCTGGTATCACAGTAAGTCGTGGTATAGTGAAATGGTTCAAAGGCCGTGAGATGGCGTTGGCTATGGGTTCTGAGATGGCACTGGCCCGTCTTGGCGTTGCCACCTGTATGATATTCTCCCCGTTCTTCGCGAAATTAGGTGGCAACATCAGCGTTTCCCGTTCCGTTGCATTCGGAGTAGTTCTGTTGATGATAGCTCTCATCATGTTTATCGTTTATTTCTTCATGGACAAGAAGTTGGATGCTCAGACTGGTGAGGCGGAAGAGAAAGACGACCCATTCAAGATCAAGGATTTGGGTCAGATTCTCACCAGCAGTGGCTTCTGGCTTGTTGCATTACTTTGCGTGCTTTATTACAGTGCCATTTTCCCATTCCAGAAATATGCCGTGAACATGCTTCAATGTAATTTAGAGTTTACTACTCCAGCAGAGGGTTCTTTCTGGGCAGGTTCAGCGGTTACTTTCGTTCAGTATGCCATCATGCTGATAGTGGCAGCGGCCGCCTTCACCAGCAATTTCATGAAAAAGAAAAGTTTGAAATACGGTCTGCTCATTGTTGCCATCGTTGCACTGGTAGTGTTCTGCTACATGGGTTATATGCGTCAGTCGGCAGAGACCATCTTCGCCGTGTTCCCTTTGTTAGCAATGGGTATTACTCCTATTTTGGGCAATTATGTAGATCATAAAGGTAAGGCGGCATCCATGCTTGTACTTGGTTCGTTATTGCTAATTGCCTGCCATTTGACATTCGCTTTCGTATTGCCAATGTTCAAGGGAAGTGCAGTCGGAGGCGTTATCATTGCTTACATAACGATTCTCGTATTAGGTGCTTCCTTCTCACTTGTGCCCGCCTCTTTGTGGCCAAGCGTGCCGAAACTGGTTGATGCCAAGGTAATAGGTTCCGCCTACGCACTTATATTCTGGATCCAGAACATCGGTTTATGGTTGTTCCCATTATTAATAGGCAATATTCTCGACAGCACCAACCCTGGTGTGACTGATCCAACGAAGCTCGACTATACAGCTCCACTGGTGATGCTGGCTGGGCTGGGAGTTGCAGCACTTATCCTAGGCTTCGTATTGAAGATTGTAGATAAGAAGAAGGGCATCGGACTTGAAGAGCCAAACATAAAGGAGAGTTGATTTTTATAGAAGACGATACGTTTGTTTTTAGTAGAAGAAAAAACGAAAAATTCCATATACAAATAATAAAACTAAAGAAACAATGTTTGAAGGACAACCCAAAGGCTTATACGCCTTAGCATTAGCTAATACTGGAGAGCGCTTCGGCTATTACACGATGATAGCTGTATTTGCACTGTTCCTAAGAGCCAATTTTGGCTTGGATGCCGGTTGGGCAGGTGAAATCTTCAGTGATTTCCTCATGCTCGTTTATTTTTTACCTATAGTCGGAGGTTTCATGGCCGACAAATTTGGTTTTGGCAAGATGGTAACCATAGGTATCATCATCATGTTCTTAGGCTACCTTTTGCTTTCCTTCCCTCTAGGAGGCAATACAACCGCACTGATAGTGATGCTGGCAGCACTGCTTCTCATCAGTTTGGGCACAGGTCTCTTCAAAGGCAACCTGCAAGTGATGGTGGGTAACCTATATGAAGATTCCGCTTACGCAGCCAAGCGCGATGCCGGTTTCTCCATTTTCTACATGGCCATCAATATTGGTGCCTTGTTCGCTCCAACTGCGGCGATTAAGATTATGGAATGGGGTCAGCACAGCTTAGGCATGAGCGTGAACGATTCCTATCATTTGGCATTTGCCGTAGCTTGTGCATCACTAATCCTCTCTATCGGCATTTATTATGCATTCCGTGGCACGTTCCGCCATACCGAAGGTCAGAAGAGTGCAGCTAAGGGAGATGAAAAGGCCACATCCGTACCTGAATTATCGAAGGAAGAGACCAAACAGCGCATCGTGGCTTTATGCCTTGTTTATGCCGTGGTAATTTTCTTCTGGATGGCATTCCATCAGAATGGTTTGTCACTCACCTACTTTGCCGACGAGTTCACTGAAAAGAGCGCAGAAGGCGTACATACTCTCCCGTTTGACGTGTGGAACCTCGTAATGATTATCATCCTTGTTTATGCTCTTTTCTCCATATTCCAAAGCAAGTCAAACAAGGTGAAGATGATTTCAGGCATTGTAGGAGCAGGCGCCGTGGCTTTTCTTGTGTATCAATATTGTGTTGCTACAGGTAGTGTGGCCATAAGCGCTCCTATATTCCAGCAATTCAATCCGTTCTATGTTGTAGCCTTGACACCTGTCAGCATGGCCATCTTCAGTAGTCTTGCCAATAAAGGCAAAGAGCCGTCAGCGCCACGCAAAATTGCATACGGAATGCTCGTTGCGGCCATTGCTTTCATGCTGATGATTTTCGCCAGCCAAGGCTTGCATACTCCAAACGAACAGGCAGCCATTGCTGAGACTGGTGCTTTAGGTCCTTTGGCATCTCCATACTGGCTTATAAGCACCTATCTGGTTTTGACCTTTGGCGAATTGTTGCTTTCACCAATGGGAATATCATTCGTATCAAAGGTGGCTCCACCAAAGTATAAGGGCTTGATGATGGGCGGATGGTTCGTTGCCACAGCCATAGGCAACAAGCTTGTAGCCGTTAGCGGTTACCTTTGGGGCGATCTACCGCTTTGGGCTGTATGGACAGTATTCATCGTGTTATGTCTGCTTTCCGCTCTCTTCATGTTCGCCATGATGAAACGCTTGGAAAAGGTGGCATAACAGTTAGAAGCGTTGGGTGGCAGGCGGTTTTGCCGCCTGCCACCCAACGCTAACGCATAATATTGGGAGAAAACGCTAACGCTTAATGTTGGGGGAGAATGATGCTCTATTGCACCTTATAGCTAAGTCGTGATTCAGCATCCATTCTTAGGAAGATGAAGAGTAGGATGGTGAATCCGAAAAGCGATGAGCCTCCGTAAGAGAAGAAAGGTAGTGGTATTCCGATTACCGGGGTGATTCCAATGACCATACCGACATTAATGAAAACGTGGAAGATGAAAATACACGCCACGCTGTATCCATATACCCTTCCAGGCGTGTCGGGCTGTCGTTCCGCCAAATAAATAATCCTCCAAATGAATAGCAGGAAACAGACAAGCAATATGAACGACATGATAAATCCACCTTCCTCACCGATGGTACAGAAGATGAAGTCCGTTTCCTGTTCAGGCACATATCTCAACTTGTTCTGTGTTCCCTTGAGGAATCCCTTTCCAGACAATCCACCGGAACCAATTGCAATCTTAGCTTGATTGACATTATATTCCGCTCCGCGTTTATCTGATTTCTTTCCGAGCAACACCTCTATACGAACACGTTGGTGGTCTTCCATGTGATCGAGGATTGTCCCGCTGATATAATAGAATATTGTTGAGATGAAAGCGAAAGCCGCAATGACGAAACATCTGTTCACACGAATATTTATCCCGAGGTAAATGAGATAAACCACTTGCGCAAGATTCAAGAGAATAAGAATCCACGTAAAGTCGAATGGTATTACATACATGGAGAAGAGCGTAAGTACCAAGGTTGTTCCTACTCCAATAATTCCCATCCATTTGGCAGTCTGTTTATCGTCGATGACAAAATACGTAAGTCCTGTAGTGAATATTTGCGCAAGCAGAAGGACGGAGAACTCGCCTATGCTGACAGGCATGGCATTGAACAATTCTTCTTCATATCTGATGCCCACCACAAAATAAACTACAGCAGCGAAGAAATAGAAAAGTACTGTTCCAGTCATTCCCTCCCTGTATAGCATGAGGAAGAAAGCCAAGTAAACCAGAGCACTACCCGTTTCACGTTGCAGTATTATTATGGCCATTGGCAATAATATATAAAAAGCCGCTTTCAGGGAGTCTTTCCTGTTTCCCATGGAGAATCCCAATTTGTCGAGCAGATGCCCAAGTATCAATGCAACACCGAACTTGGCGAATTCTGCTGGTTGCAGTTTCATGAAACCTAATGGTATCCAAGATCTTGAGCCTTTAGTGTCGGGAGCAATCACAAGTGTAACGGCCAAAATTGCAATAAAAGCCCAATAGATAATGGTTGAGTGCATTTCATACCATCGTTTTTCCACAGCCAGCAGTATTCCGGCAATGACACAAGCCAGCACAATCCACAAAAGTTGTTTACCCGAATTGCTATCCAGTCCGAACACATTTGGTTCGTCAAAATTATATGCGGCACTACAAATGGTAAACCATCCCCAAATTACAAATAGGACATAGAATCCAATCGTAATCCAATCAACCGATCTGTATATGCTTTTATTTAAAGAACTTGTCATTTTCAAAAAATATGAATGAGAATATTTATTTGACTATTTCATTCTTTCTCTCATCTTATTAACCGTTTCTTCCAATCGTCTTGCTTCCTTATTAAGCTTGTCAAAATTCTGATGCTGAACTTTGTTTCTACGTTCCTTCTCCTCTTCCTCTTTCTTCCTTATTTCAGCAACTTTTCTTCTTGCGATTTCCGCATTCTGACGTATTTCGGCTTTTTTTCTCGCATCCTCAGCCTTCTTTCTCTGTTCCTCTGCTTTACGTTTTTCTTCGAGAGTCCGTTTTCGTTCCAATTCTGCCCGTTTGGCCTCTTCAGCCTTTTTCTCTTCTTCCTCTTCTTTTTCTTTCTTTTCCCTTGCATCCCTTTCTTCGGATGTTTCCTGTTTATGGAACACGCTCTCTCTATTGTCAACAGAGTCCTTATTCTCACTTTCTTTCTTAGTTACCTTATCTTTCTCTTTCTTATCTTTCTTTTGAGATGCATAATTTATGGACTTGTGTTCAAATTGAGAAGCCTTGCTCTTAGCCGCTGGCGACAATTCCCCCCTCAAATACTGTTCGATCATGAGCGCCCCAATTGGCACTCCGAATGTAGCTCCCCATTCTCCATTTTCCACATACACACAAATAGCGATTTTCGGGTTGTCCTGCGGTGCGAATCCCAAAAATGCGGAATGGTCTCTTCCGTGTGGATTCTGTGCAGTTCCCGTCTTTCCACACACATCATACCCAGGAATATTTGCTCCAGTACACGTTCCTTTCAATACGGCATTTCTCATGCCCTGCACCACATAATTATAATATCCTTGTTTGATTGAAGTAGATTTAAAAGTAGTTAGGGAATCTGCTACATTCCCATTCTGTATCTTGTGAATGACATGAGGCGTCTTGAACTTACCCCTATTTGCGATTGTTGCACCCAAATTTGCTATTTGTACAGGTGTGGCCAACACTTCACCTTGTCCGATAGATATTGAGATGACAGAGAGTGGATTCCACTTGTTATGATAAGCCTTGTCGTAGAATTGCGCATTCGGGATGAGTCCTCTCGATTCGCTTGGGAGATCGACTCCCAATTTATATCCAAATCCCATCTTCACCATATAGTTTTTCCATTTTGTCATGGCTTCCTGAATAGTGGAATAGCGACTTCTGTTTGAGAACATATAATATAACCCCCAGCAGAAATATCCGTTACAGGAAGTAGCAATGGCATTTGTTAGAGCAATGGGTGATTCATGTCCATGGCATCCCACTTTCATACCCTGATGCTTGAATCCTTTTACGCAAGGGTAATATGTATTCGGGGTAATAATCCCTTCTTGCAGTAATGTCAATGCTTGTGTTGGTTTGAATGTAGAACCTGGCGGATAGGCTCCCAGCAATGCCCTATTTAGCAAAGGATTGGATTTGTCATTCATCAACCTGAACAAATAGTTACCTCTCTCTTTTCCCTCTAAATTTCTTGGGTCGTACGTAGGTGAAGACACCATACACAGGATTTCACCAGTGGATGGTTCGATTGCCACAATTGCACCTCTCTTGCCTTTCATCAGCCTTTCACCCAAAGCTTGTAGCTTTATGTCGATTCCCAGAGTAATGTCTTTTCCAGGAAGAGGTTTCACATCTTCAGCTCCATTCTTGTAGTGTCCATGCACCTTTCCTCTTGCGTCACGCAGCAAAATCTGAACGCCTTTCTCTCCCCTCAACTCTTTTTCATATGATCGTTCAACGCCCTGTTTACCGACAAAATCACCCGCACTATAGTAATCGTCCTTTTCTATGTCTTCCGGTCCGACCTCCCCAATATCTCCCAAGACGTGTGCCAAATAGGGATATTTGTATTTTCTGATGTTTCTTTTTCTTATGGTAAAGCCAGGGTATCTTACCAGTTTTTCCTGAATGACGGAATACTCTTCCTCATTGAGTTGTCCGACAAACAATTGTGGAGAATAAGAAGAATAGCCACCGTTTTTCTCCGGATCCTTTATGTCTTGCATTCTCTTGATGAAAGTGTCTTTTGTGATTCCCATGGTTTTACAAAACTCAAGAGTATCAAGATTTTTGACATTCCTTGTTGTAACCATAATGTCGTATGCCGGTTGATTATATACAAGCAGTTCCCCTTTTCTATCGTAGATATTACCTCTGGACGGATATATCACGCTTCTATAATAAGCATTGCTATCCGCTTTTGTCTTATACTCATCACTGAAAAGCTGCAGGCTGGCCAAACGAATAATATACGCAACCACGATTACGAGGATAATACCTCCGATTACATATTTTCGGTTTTCTATGATTTGGCCTTTTTCCATAAATGAAAAAAATAAGTTGTCATTAAGCCCGCAAGTTTTCAGAAACTACTGTCATGCGGTTTAGTCGATGTTCTTGTCTTTTGGTATGAGCACGTCAGCTACAATTACAAACACGAAAGCAGTTATTGTTCCGGCAAACGTTCCAATCATCATCATCTTGAAATGATTAAAAGAAAAATCTTCAAGAAAATAAAATCCAAGATGAAAGACAAACAGGTTGGCAAAAGCATAATAGAGATATCTGTCGAGTCCCATAGACTTGAATGAAGGTACAAGCATGTCAACCGACTCGCTTGGCGAGAACAGTCTCAACAGAACTGGTTGCATCATTGCCAAAAGTGTACACATAGCCATTCCCTTTCCCATAGTGTTTGAGAATATATCAAAAACAAGTCCGATAGCAAATCCCCAAATCAAGATGCTTTCTCTTGAAGCGCCCCTATGAAATTTCATGGTCATATAAACAAGGAGCAAAGGTGATGCATATCCAAACACATGCATGTTGTTGCAAACTAGAATCTGTACCAACAGAATCAGTACCATTCTTATGCTTCTATGTTTGATTGTTTCACCCATAAACGTATTATGCTGTGTTATTACTTGTCGGACAGCAGAGAGTCCACTTTCGATTCAAGCGATTTTCTTTCCTTGCGCGTGTAGTTTGTTATAACCGACACATTCCTAAGGTTGGAAAAATCAGAGAAGAGTTTGACAGTAAGTGAAAATGAGAGTCCATCTGCGGAGTCGTCAATTTTCGACACGCGTCCAATTGGTATATGTTCGGGAAATATGTCGGAGAATCCATTTGTCTCCACTAGCATACCTTCCTTAATATCAGCGTGTCGTGGTATGTCGTTAAGATACGAATATGCCGGGCTACCCAATTGCCATTGTAGGGTACCGAAATAATTCGTTGTGTCCAGTCTGCAACTTACCATAGATTTTTCATTTATCAGTGGCACAACGACCGAATAATTGCTCGAGCATTTATAAACAATGCCAACCACTCCCGAAGAGCAGACTACTCCGTTTTGTTCGGAAATGCCATCGTTGGTTCCCCTATCGATAGTAAAAACGTTATGAGCCTTATGTAAAGTGGCATTGATGATATGTGCCCCGACGAAATCGTATGTTCTGAGATCACGATTTTTTTCCGACAAAATTTCTTTCGTATTGTCCTCTTCCTTCATACCCGACCGAAGGTCGTTCAATCGTTTTCTCAACAGTTCGTTTTCCTGTTCTAGTCGTTCGTTTTCCTTTTTCAAGTCAAAAAAGGACGAGACCCCACTGGTGATGCTATACCATCCTCCTGCCACATTATTTGCCGTAGTGAAATACACGCTTCCCTGATATCTGTTGAATCTCACCAATGCGACGATACTAATAACCTCGAACGTTAAGAACAACAGCCAGAATCGATATTTAACGAACAGTTCAATGAGGAATCTCATAAATCCATGAAGCGTGAAAAAGTTAAACAATCAGAGCCAATCAGGGAAATTGGCAAAAACAGCTTGACACACTTGCCGTATGTCAAAATGAGCGTAAAGAGAAATGAGCATTAAATGGTCATCTCATAAGGAAGGAAAAATTATTTACGTTTTTGAGCGCAATACCAGTGCCTTTTGCAACACTATGCAGAGGGTCATCCGCAGTTCTGAACGGTATTTTGATTTTTTCGGACAGACGTTTATCAAGCCCTCTGAGCTGTGCACCACCTCCAGTCAGCCATATACCGTTTTTCACTATATCGGCATATAGTTCAGGAGGAGTTGACTCCAAGGCAGTCAATACAGCCGTTTCTATCTTAGCTATGGACTTATCAATGCAGTGAGCAATTTCCTGATAGTTGACAGAAATCTCCATTGGCAATGCAGTGATTCTGTTAGGTCCGTGTACTAGATAGTCTTCTGGCGGATTGTCCAATTCGGTAAGAGCAGAGCCAACGTTGACCTTTATTCTTTCAGCCATTCTTTCAGACACTTTCACGTTATGTTGTCGACTCATGTATTCCTGAATGTCGTAGGTGAATTCGTCACCTGCGATACGAATTGAACTGTTTGCCACTATACCTCCCAACGATATCACGGCAATTTCGGTGGAACCACCACCTATATCAACAACCATATTACCTTCCGGAGCTTCCACATCCAAACCGATTCCAATTGCCGCTGCCATAGGTTCGAACAAAAGATACACATCTTTTCCTCCGGCATGTTCAGCACTGTCTCTAACTGCACGCAATTCCACTTCAGTACTGCCTGATGGCACTCCAATAACCATTCTGAGTGTCTGTTGGAAGATGTGATGTCTCATGTTGACCATCTTGATCAGCCCTCTAATCATTTGTTCACAAGCGTTGAAGTCGGCAATGACTCCATCTTTAAGAGGTCTGCAAGTGATGATGTTTTCATGTGTCTTTTCATGCATCATCTTTGCCTTACTACCGACAGCAATCATTTTCTTTGTGTTCTTGTCGAGAGCAACAACTGATGGTTCGTCAACCACTATCTTTCCATTCATGATAATGATGGTATTGGCAGTACCCAAGTCCATCGCAATATCTTGTGTTAAACTAAAGAAACCCATCTATTAAGGAAATTATTTATTATATAAATCAAAAAATCAAGTTATAGAACTGTTTCGTTTTCATATCCAAAGTGTTAATTATTCACACCGTGCCAGCTGTGGCCAAAACAGTAATTTCAAGAGCATTCAACCAAATCATTTAGTGAAATAGTCGTGTATGGCAGTATCGTAACTCGAACTGGTTAAGAAAGCTTGTTCGGCAAACCATTTTCGTTGTTCCTTTGAGGTCTTTGCACCCTGTTCTTTTAAGATTTCGAGAAGATGTTTGTATTGTTCTTTGCCAGGAACAATCACTACATCATTGAAATTCTTAGCGGCCGCCCTTATCAATGAAATCCCTCCTATATCAATTTTCTCAATAATTTCAGCTTCGTCGTCGGTGGAAGCGACCGTTTGCTCAAACGGATAAAGGTCAACTATCACGAGGTCGATTTCCGGTATGTCGTATTTCTTCATTTCCTGACGGTCATTTTCCAATTCTCGTCGCCCGAGAATACCTCCAAACACTTTAGGATGCAAAGTCTTCACTCTTCCTCCCAAGATAGAAGGATAGGTGGTTAGGTTTTCCACTTTATCGCACTCATACCCAAGGCTTTCTATGAATTTCTGAGTACCGCCTGTAGAAAGGAAATTCACGCCATTGGCGTTCAATTCCTTTAGCAGATCGTCGAGTCCGTCTTTATGGAAAACGGAGATCAATGCAGTATTGATTGTTTTCATTTCATTCATTTCTCTTTCTATAAACAATGCCATCATAACTACCGCAAAACAGTCATTCATCTTGAAATTATGAAAAAACATTTCACAATGTGGCATATATTTGTGCAAAGTTAATCAAATAATATGAAAATTAACGACGTTTTCATGTCAAATTAATCATTTTTCATATTTTTTAATTATTACCGCCATCAACACTGTATGTATTAATTATTTTTTTATTACAAAAACATTTATTAATATTCTATTTTCGAACTACCTAATGCAATTATTTGTCAGATAAACAAATTATAAAAGTTTTTTCGTAAATTTGCATTGGTCAATCCATCATTACCCATTTAACTTGAGAGAAAAAGACCCTTGCCTATTTGAAACCATTACACCACCAATGCCATGTCGAAATATAGAGAAGCCGTAGAATCCTCCTTTAGGTTGCTGAAAGAACTTATTGCCATTCCTTCTTTCAGCAGAGAAGAAAAAGAAGTGTCGGACACCATTTTTTCGTATTTGTCCGAAAGACAGTGCAAAATTGAACGTATAGGCAATAACATCATTGCTTATTCCAACAATTTCAGCGCCGACAAGCCGGCCGTATTGCTCAATGCCCATATTGACACCGTCAAGCCCGTTGCCGGTTGGGTTCACGACCCATTTTTCCCGACAGAAGAAGGCGGGAAGTTATATGGTTTGGGCAGCAACGACTGTGGCGGTGGTTTAGTCAGTCTGCTTCATGTATTTTTGTTGTTGAAAGACAGCAGAGACGATTTGATATTTGTGGCATCATGTGAAGAAGAGGTTTCCGGGCAGAATGGTATTTCCATGGTGCTTCCACATCTCCCCCAGATAGCGTATGCCATAGTTGGCGAGCCTACAGGCATGAATCCAGCCATAGCAGAGAAGGGTTTAATGGTAGTTGATGCCGTGTCTCACGGAGAATCCGGCCATGCTGCCCGGAACGAGGGCAAGAATGCCATTTACATAGCCATGGAAGACATAGACTGGCTCAGGTCTCATCATTTCGCAAAGAATTCCGACCTTTTGGGAGAAGTTAAAGCCACAGTGACAATCATAAATGCCGGCACCCAACACAACGTAATTCCCGACCAATGTACTTTTGTCATTGACATTCGCAGCAATGAATGCTATACCAACCAAGAAATATTCGGCATACTGAAAAAAAACATGAAAAGCGAATTGAAGGCACGTTCTTTCAGACTCAATCCTTCTTCTATCAGCAAAGAGCATCCCATTGTCGCCAAATGCATAAAAAGAGGTAGGAAGCCTTTTGGGTCTCCTACCCTGTCCGACATGGCCTTAATGCCATTTCCTTCACTTAAATTAGGTCCTGGCGCTTCCAGCCGTTCCCATACAGCCGACGAGTATATCTTCCTGGACGAAATTGAGGAGGCGATGGAAATCTACATGGAAATCATCTGACCCACTGTTCAGGGTTAAGTCTTGAAGATTCTTTCCTAAGTTGGAAATGCAATATGTAGTTCCCGTTTTCATCTGTACCTACAGTACCAAGCGTCTGTCCTGTCGATACTTTTGACATATTGCTTACCGACACAGAAGAAAGCCCGGAATAAACCGATATGTATTTTCCGTGACGAATCATTACGATGTATCTTCCAGCATATTGGAAAATAGATGAAACCGTTCCGGAATAGCAAGCCTTTGCCGTACATCCTGCCCCACCTTTTATGTCAATACCTTTGTTGTCAAGGGTCACGTTGCTTGCACCTGCCACATTGTATTTTCCATAATGTCCAACTATGACACCTCCGGAAATAGGCAGTGGCATACCTCCCTTGTGTGCTTCAAATTGCCTTGTCGCATCATCGTTACCAGAAGAAAGGTTAGGATTTGTCTTAACTTCGTTTCTTTCGATTTTAGCGGCTTCCTGACGTGTCCTCTCCGCCTCTTTTGCTTTTTCCTTAGCAGCCTTGGCTTCTGCCTCTGCGTTCTTGCGTGCCGCTTCTTGAGCAGCCCTGGCTTCTGCCTCACGTTTCTTGGCCAGTTCTTCCTGTCTTTTTGCTTCCTCAGCCTTTCGTCTTGCTTCTTCGACCTTTCTGGCAGCTTCTGCTTTTTCCGCCTCACTCTTTGCGCGTCGCTCACGTGCTTCAGCTTCCTTCCTTGCCTGTTCCGCTTTCTTCCTGGCTTCAGCCGCTTGTTTAGCGGTTTGGGCATCCTGCTGAGCCTTGCGTCTGGCAGCCGCTTCTCGTTCTGCCGCTTCTTTCTGTGCTTTAGCCGCGGCCTCTGCCTTTGCCGCGGCCGCTTTCCGTGCCGCTTCAGCCTTGCGAGCCGCCTCAGCCTGCCTTGCCGCTTCGGCCTTACGAGCCGCTTCGGCCTTACGTGCAGCCTCAGCCTTACGTGCAGCCTCGGCCTGCCGACGGCGTTCAGTCTCTATTTCCTGCTGTATAATCTTATTGATTTGGTTCTCTATAGCCTGTTCTCTTCTTTCATATATGCTAATTTCAGCCTTTACGGCAGACAGGTTGTTGTTTAGATACTCGATTTTCTTTTCGCAGCTGGCTTTTGTATATGCCAAATCATTTTGTGCCTTTTCGAGTTTATATTTTGAAGTCTGCAATCTGGATCTGGCATCCAAACGAGCATTTTTGGTGTTCCTCACCTCAATCTGTTCTTTCTTTATGAGCATTCCCTGCGCTTTCTGAAAAGACGAATATTCCCTTATGTATCTAATCCTCCTGAACATCTGTGACAAATTGCTGGAAGAGAATATAAACATCAATTTTTCCTGAATCGACATGCTTCTCTGCAAAAAGGACATTGCCTTTCCATATTTTGACATCTTGTCATTAAGTTCGTTTGTCAATTGTTCAAGCCGTACATCCATTGAATCTATCTGCTCGTTAAGTGCACTTATGTCAAGATTCAGTGAATCTATAGAATTCTGTTGCTTTGATATTCTGTTTCCCAAAATCATGACAGAGTCCATGTTCACCTTAATGGACTGCGAAATTCGTCCTGCCTGAGCCTGGGATTCAGCCTTAGCCTTCTGAACCTCTTGTTTTTCGTTTCGCAACTCCGTTTTGTTGTTGCTCAAAGGAGTGCCCGTTTTTTGCTGAGGTTTGTTTGTTGGTTTGTTTTCCGCGACTATTATGGCAGAGGACAAAACAAACAATGAGGCTATAAAATAATATTTTTTCATATTTTATTGTTTATAACAGTTTCAAATTCAGAACGACATGAAAAAACATCACGTCAAGGTCCCATTTATTGTCCGATCAATGATTTGAACAATTTTTCCGGGTCAATTTGTTTGTATTTGCTTGGTATGCTCGTTTGTGTTTCCCATCCGGATTTATTCTTGACGGAGTTCATGGTGAAATGAATGGACGCATTTTGTTTTCCCATGATAAACGACATGCACATATCGTGTGGGAAAGCCCTTCCTTGAAAGTCCTTAAAATCCTGATATACGAATTCGAAGATGGAATCAGGGTCTTTTGTGCCGGTTATCACCGTCTTGACCAACGATGCGTCAGAATACCGTGTAAAGAACTGATATGTAAGCATATTGTCAACATGTTTCAGAACGATGTCACTTGCGTTGTACGAAGGGTCCTCTCCGTCTTGGTCTTTAAATTCGAAATCTTGACTTGTAACATTGTCCTTTGAGGGGAGGAACAATTTATTCCAAAAAAGATTCTCGAGTGTTGTGAAATTCATGTTCGATTTTCTCAAGAATTCCACTTCGTCATAGGAGATGTCAATAAATCTTTTGTTGAATCGGTCAAGCATCTTGAATTTGTCAACCGAGAATTCCAATCTTCCCAATTCCAGAATTCCTGCCACAGGGTCATTAAGTATAATCTGTATCACTTCTCCTTGTTTCATTCTCAGCATTCCATTAGTACAGATGTCCTTCTCATCCATGGCGATTGTGCATTTGATTTTGGCTGAAATCCATTTGCTCTTGCAGGAGTTGTCTTTAATCTGTCTCAAAAATTTTTCTGGAGAAAAGTCAACATATCCATTTGCTTGTTGACCAACAGACACAATTTTATTCTGCGTGCCACATGCCAATGTAACACACACTATCATAGAACATATACCAATAACTAATTTACTTTTTTTCATATCAATTTAAATCAGAATTCAACATATCGTTTCTTTGATATTTTCTTGTTGATTGTTGTGGATTTGGTACCCAGTTCAGAGGCGATTTTCCAAAATCGCACCGCCTTTTCTTTTTGTCCGCATTTGGAATAGACATCTCCCGCATGTTCCAGCAATGTTGCATTGGAATTACTATATTTCCCATCCAGCAGATTCAGTATTTTGTCAATGTAGGCTTTAGCCTCGTCATATCTTTTTTGCTGAAAAAGTACCCATGCGTAGGTGTCCAGATATGTGGGGTTATCCTTTTCTTTTTCGATTGCTTTCCTAGCCATTTCCTCCGCCTTGGCCAAATTACGTTTCTCGATGGAGAGATAGTAGGCATAATTGTTGAGTACGACCACTTGATTGGGTTTATAAAGCAAACACGTATCGTAGTATTCGTATGCCTTAGGGTTATTTCCCAAACGATGATAAGAATCGCCAACCACCGCATACATGTTGACCGTCATGTCGAGATTCGTTTCCTTGTCAACTTTGGTCAATCCTTTCTTTATAACTTCAATCGCCTCCTCATATTCATGGTTTCCAAAATCGACAACTCCAAGATAATAATAGTACATAGGATTGTCTGACGAATATCCCACAGCGGTGTTACACAAACGTTTCACCTCGTCGTTGTCATTGTCTTCTATAGCAAAATACAGTAATTGGTTACGAGCAATGTCCGCTTCAGGATCCAAGTCTAAAAACCGGTAAAGAACAGGCTTAATCCTTTCTTTAGGCATCTCGCTGGAAATCATATATCTGGCACACAATTCCACCATTTTAGTATTCTCTTGTGGTAGTTGCAGAATCCTGTCAAACATATTCATTACAACCGTCGTGTCATTCTCCCCTTTTCCAAACAAGTTGTTAGTGCATATTTCCTGCATGACAGAAAGTCGGATATCGTCAGAAAGCGCCTCGTTAATTACAATCTCTTCGAGTATTTTCTGATATTGTCCGTAATCCCTAGTACGTTCATAGTATCCTGCCAAGGCCAACAGAACGCTCAATTGCCCAGGTTCCTTTTCATACAAATTCTCATATATGGCAAACGCTTTGTCGAACTGGTCATTATCAAGATAAACATCTCCTTTCATCACCTTGTACCTAACGTCATTAGGATTCTCTTGGTCTAATTTTTCCAGAACTTCCATGGCAGCATCCACATCTCCCATCTGCCTATAAATTCGGTATTTCTCCATTGAGATCTGTTCGTTGTTGCCTTCATGAGTTTCTATCCTATTCAACACATCAATCACTTTATCGTAGTTCTTTTCTCGCAAATACAAGTCTTCCAGCATCAGCAACACACTACTGCTTGCCGGATGCGCCTTTGCTAATCCCTCAAGTGTCTGGATAGCTTTGTCAGTATTGCCAGATGTGGAATAAAGTTGAACCAGCCCCATGCTTACCCAATAATTTGCAGGGTCGGCATTAGCTGCCGCTTGCAGCAATTCTCCAGACTTCTCGTTCTCTCCAAGTCCATGATAATATGAAGAAAGGTCGTAGTTGGCTCCCACGTGTTCCGGACAAATATCCAACGTATGCCTATACAGTTCAAACGCTTCCGCATGGTTACCCAGCAATCGTTTGTTGACCGCATCCAAATAAAACATATCAGCCTTGACATGAATTTCATCAGCAGAGGAGTCATCATCCTGAGCTTTCAGATTCACGTCAACCATTAAAGAGGCAGCAATTATTAACCAAAATCTTTTCTTACCCAATGTAGTAAAATTTAGGACTGAAACAATAATCAAAAGTCATACACCCGTGTGTCCAAATCCACCGGCACCTCTTTCCGTTTCGTCGAGAGAATCCACAGGTATCCATTCAGCCTTCTCGTATCTAGCGACAATCATCTGTGCCACTCTTTCGCCATCCTTAATGACAAACGGTTCGTTTGAGAGGTTGATAAGAATCACGCAAACCTCTCCTCTATAGTCGGCATCAATAGTTCCTGGAGTATTCAATACCGTTACACCCTTCTTGATGGCGAGTCCGCTTCGAGGTCTTACTTGTGCTTCAAATCCTTCAGGCAGCGCGATGAAAAGGCCTGTAGGAACCATGCATCTTTGCATAGGTTGAAGAGTAATAGGGTCATCCAGATTTGCTCGCAAGTCCATTCCAGCCGACATGGCTGTCTGATATGCCGGCAACTGATGGTGCGACTTGTTAATTATCTTAATTTCCATGAGAACAACTTTATCAATATGATTATATCATGCAAATTTACTAATTAATTCTCATTTATTTTAGCATTTCACACCTTTTATGTATTTTTGCAATAAATTTAAACGTTTTTTGTAAATATGTTGGCAGTTGGTTGTGAACAAATTAGGTGCACATCATTTTTTTTCAGAAATAGAACCAAATAGGATATGCATTGGGACAAGCTAATATCAAACAAGCGTTTAGGGCAGGAAGGATCCCATTATGAACGCAGGGATGACCGCACGGAATTCAGGCGCGACTATGACCGTCTGATATTTTCCGCTCCATTCCGACGTCTGCAGAACAAAACTCAGGTGTTTCCTCTTCCGGGAAGCATTTTCGTCCACAACCGCCTCACCCATTCACTTGAAGTGGCTAGCGTGGGGCGTTCACTTGGTGATGACGTGTCGAAAGAGTTGTTGTCACGTCATCCTGCATTACAGTCTTCCCATATAAGCGAATGTGGCAGCATCGTGAGCGCCGCCTGCCTTGCCCACGACCTCGGCAACCCACCATTCGGCCATTCCGGAGAGAAATCCATATCCACATATTTCAGTGAGGGAAATGGTAAGAAATATCAGAACTTGCTTAACGAAGCCGAATGGAATGACCTTACCCATTTCGATGGCAACGCCAATACCTTCCGACTACTTACCCACCAATTTGTAGGTAGGCGAAAAGGAGGGTTTGTAATGACCTATTCCACTTTGGCTTCCATCGTGAAATACCCATATCCATCCACGCTGGCAGGCAAGAAAAACAAATTCGGTTTTTTCAAGAGTGAAGAGCCAACATATTTGAGCATAGCAGAAGAGCTGGGCCTATTCCGCAAGGACGACGGCCATTGGTGTCGTCATCCGCTGGTATATCTTGTTGAAGCCTCAGATGACATCTGTTATGAGATCATGGACATAGAGGATGCCCACAAGTTAGGTATTCTCACTTTTGAAGAGACCAAGACCCTGTTGATGGCTTTCTTACCATCAGACAAACACAGCCACATGGAAGAAATCATGTCGGGAGTTGCCGACAAGAATGAGAAGGTAGCATATCTTCGTTCGTCCGCCATAGGTGTTCTGGAGAATTCTTGTGTCAACGTGTTCATGGAGAATGAGGATAAGATTCTATCCGGCACTTTCGAGGGTTCATTAATCAAGAATCTTCCGGACGACATATTCGACGCATATAAAAAATGTTCTGACTTGTCGGTTGAAAAGATATACAAAAACAAGGACGTGGTTGATATAGAACTAGCAGGTTACAAAATAATCTCTGAGCTGATCGACCTCTTTGTGGAAGCGTCCATGAATCCCGACAAGGCATATTCCAAGTTGTTGCTTTCTCGGGTGTCGTCGCAATACGATGTAAGAGCCGAATCAGTTTACGACCGCCTCATGGCAGTAGTTGATTTCATATCGGGCATGACAGATGTTTTCGCCCTCGACTTGTACAGGAAAATCAACGGCGAGTCGTTGCCTATGATTTAATCCAAATCGGTCATCAGATTTGGTTTAAATGCATTGTGTTTGACACTCAACCATCAACATAAAGAGTGTGCGGAGGATTGTCAAATGGCATTTTATATGAATAATATTTGGAATAATCTCTTTGGAATATGCCATGTTCTGCGTGGATGACCAGTAGTAGCCGTTGTTTCCGGCGTTATAGACTTTGTCATCTTAGCGGTTGCCCGCAGCACAAAGGCTGTCGTCTGAGATGCCCAGCCTCTCATGGTTTTGTGGCTGTGTTCACGCTTGTTTTGTTTGTTTATATTGTTTTTTCAATTATCATTTTTATATTTAAAGGTTTCATTTTTTTTGATTCTATTTTTTTATTCATAAGATTATACTTATATTTGTATTAAGTTTGTTAAATCTTATTTTATTGCCTATGAAAAGAATATTTTTTGCATTAATTTTCCTATGTGCTAATATAACAGCACATTCACAGGTTTACTACGAATCAACTGGTGATAATGTTAACGTAAGGTCAGGACCTGGTAAAAATTATAAAGTTATAATGAATGAAGGATTTGAAAGAAAATGTCAACTTTTTAAAGGTAATGCCGTACAATATGCAGGTAAGGTGAAGAACGGTTTTACCTACGTTAAATTCCTCAATTGCGGTATGACTGGTGCTTCATGTTATCCGGATTATGGATGGGTGTCTTCTAGATACCTAAAGAAGTTGACTAAGAGATGTGATGCCTGTAAAGGTAAAGGCTTTTTCAACAGGCCATGTACTGATTCTGATGGAACTCCTGATTTGCATTTTGGAGCATGTATGTGTACATCCAGATATTGCCTACATGAGGGATGTGTTGGAAAACAACATTGTCATAGATGTGACGGATTAGGATATATTCAATAATATAAACACATTACTTCGAAGTCGTTAGCATTATTTTATGCTAACGACTTCCTATATATAAGAATAGCATTGATAAAATCACAAGACATAAATCTAATATCTTATAGCGAAGATGTTTTTCTTTAAACAAAATAGCACCGCATAAGAATGATACTATTACAGAACCACGGCGAATCATTGATACCACACTTATCATAGCACCATCCAGACTTAAAGAATAAAAGTACATAAAATCTGCAGCTGAAAGAAAAATTGATATTAGGATTATTGACCACCGCCATTCAAATCTACTTGTTTTATTTCGATGAGGAAACCATAAAACAAATAAAACAATTGTCATCATCAGTAATTGATATATGTTGAACCACGACTGAACTGTCAGTTTGTCAAGACCGATTCCGCCATTAACTTGCCTTGCCATTAAATACTTGTCGTACAAACCGGATATAGCCCCTAATATGTTTGAAATCAATACAAATATTATCCATTTGTTATGACTAAAATTTATACCCTCTTTCTTGCCTCCTCGAGATAGCATGTATAAACCTAATATTGCTATGGTAACACCTATCCATTGATAAAGATTTAGATGCTCACCAAATATCATTAAAGCCCCTATCAATACCATCACGGGACGAGTGGCATTGATTGGACCAACTATAGTAAGTGGCAGATTTTTAATACCCAAATAACCGAAAATCCAAGAACTCAATACTATTATGGATTTCAAAATAATATATAAATGTCCTTTTAGACCGTAACTCGAAGCATAAAATATACTTGAAGTGTCTATTTCCCCTATTGATGATAATATAATTATTGGAAGAAATAATAGGGAAGAAAATAATGTATTAAGAAGTAATACGGGAATGACGGCATTGTTTTGTAATGACTTTTTCTTGCATACATCATAAAAACCTAGCAAAACGGCTGAGAGAAATGCATATAACAACCACATAACTATATGTTGAATCGAAAATAATCTTTTTTATATTGCTTGTGAGCCTTTTATGTAAGGAATATATTATTAACGTGAGTTCGGTATAAGAAAAGTGTTAAAAAAAGTTGTAGGTGTAGGTTTTTTTAGTAACTTTATAGGTGATAATCAAATAGCTTAACCATTAACCCCCACACATATGGATACTGCAAATTTAGTGGAATTTTTTTGATTTTTTTGTATATTCGATGAATTTTGTAAATATTTTGATATTGAGTTGAAAAAACATATGATAGAAGACTCTCATAAGCCTCATCGTAACCGTAAGTGTCGGATGTCTGACAGTGTGTCTTTTCCTAAAAAAGGTTGACAGATTTATTCCATGAATTTCCTACGCCTCAACTAAGCTCAAACAAGTTTTGGCTTTGTGTTCGGCTCAACCGGAAATTTTGAACGGTTGATACTAAAACAGTTTACACTTAAACTGAAAAGGTTGACAACGCTACTGAAAAGGTTGACATCTTGCCCCGAAGAGTCGGGATTCAGCAATCGATTGTCAGTCAGTTTTTTTGAGCAAATACAAATCATCAAGAAGATATTTGCATGTTTTTCTTAAAATGAACATGGAATAAGCGATTCTCTGCGTAATAAAGGCACTTTGATGTCGATTATTTGTCGCACAAAAAGCCGTTTACTTACTGATAAAGATTGTGAAGGCCGAATCAGATATTCACGCAAGTTCGGAGTATTTCCAATGCTTCTTTTACTGTATCGACATTGTCGATACGTATTGATCGTTTGTCGGCATCAACGAGTTTGCAACGTCGAGGGAATCGTGTTGCATAATTGAGCAGTTTTCCGAAAGCGGTGCTCTGGTAGTATGGACTGTCGTGATTTTCCACAAGATAACAAATCATGGTTTTCTTTTTCAAGAAAATGCGTTCCATTCCCAGTTTGCAGCCCAATTGTTTCAATGGCATGACACGCATGAGTTCCTCGCCCATCTCTGGCACAGGTCCAAACCTGTCAATCAGTCGTTTTCGATATGCATCCAGTTTGTCATCATCGGTAATCTCATCCAGTTCCCTATACAGCGCCATTCGTTCCCCGCTGCTAGGAATGTAACTCTCATCAAAGGATGCAGGGATGTCGGTTTCGATATTGCATTCGTTGACGAAATTGATGTCAAAATCGATTCTCTTTTCTCTATTTTCATCGTTGCCGTCCTTGCTTTCATTAGCCCACAAATCAGAAAATTCCATAGCTTTCAATTCCGAGACTGCTTCATTCAACACTTTCTGATACGTTTCATAACCCAAATCCGCTATAAATCCACTCTGCTCGGCACCCAACATATTTCCAGCCCCACGAATGTCCAGGTCTTGCATGGCAATATTGAGTCCAGAGCCTAGTTCAGAGAAATTCTCCACAGCTTGCAGCCGCCTTCGTGCCTGGTCGGGCAATAGAGCCAATGGTGGAGCCAAGAGATAGCAGAACGCTTTCTTGTCGCTTCTTCCCACACGTCCTCGCATCTGATGCAAATCGCTTAAGCCGTAGTTATGTGCCGAATTTATGATGATAGTATTTGCGTTAGGAACATCAATTCCATTTTCCACTATTGTGGTAGAAAGCAACACATCATAATCGTGATTCATGAAATCAAGCACTGTTTTTTCCATTTCTTTGGGTTCCATGCGTCCGTGTCCGACACAAACCCTAGCGTCAGGCACATGACGGTTAATCATGTTCTTCAGTTCAGTCAAGTTGCTTATTTTGTTGTTGACAAAAAACACCTGTCCATTTCTGCTCAATTCGAAATTAATTGCTTCGGCAATGATTTCAGGCGTCAGTGTGTGTATTTCAGTCTGTATAGGATGTCGGTTAGGTGGCGGTGTGCTAATGACGCTCAAATCCCGAGCTCCCATGAGTGAGAATTGCAAAGTTCTTGGTATAGGTGTAGCCGTCATTGTAAGTGTATCGACATTCACTCTCATTTGTCGTAGTTTTTCTTTCACCCCCACTCCAAATTTCTGTTCCTCATCGATAATGAGCAAACCGAGGTCCTTGAATTTCACGTCTTTGCCAATGAGTTTGTGGGTGCCGACAATTATATCTATCTTACCATCCTTCAAGTCGGACAGAATCTGTTTCTGTTCTTTTGCAGTTCTGGCTCGGGAGAGATAATCCACCTTTACCGGAAAATCTTTTAGTCGTTCGGTAAAAGTTCTGTAGTGTTGATATGCCAGGACGGTAGTAGGAACCATCAATGCCACCTGTTTGCTGTCTGTTGCCGCCTTGAACGCAGCCCTCACAGCAATTTCCGTTTTTCCAAATCCCACGTCTCCACATATAAGGCGATCCATTGGTTGTTGGCTTTCCATGTCAAGCTTCACGTCCCTGGTGGCTTTCAACTGATCTGGAGTGTCTTCGTATGCAAAAGAAGCTTCCAATTCGTGTTGCATATAACTATCTGGTGAAAAAGCGAAACCTTTCTCCTGCATTCTTCGCGCATAAAGTTTAATCAGGTCGCGTGCAATGTCTTTAACCTTAGTTTTCACATGGTCCTTCATCCGTTCCCATGCTCCTGTACCCAGTCGATTTATTCGTGGAGGTTCGCCATCCCTTCCCTTGTATTTTGACACTTTATGCAGGGAATGAATAGAGACGTACACAAAATCGTTGTTTTGATACGTGATTTTTATCATTTCTTGCATCACTCCGTCGATTGGCACCCTTATAAGACCTGCAAATCGCCCTACTCCATGGTCTATATGCACCACGAAATCACCCACTTCAAATTGTTGGATTTCCTTAAGAGTGAGTGCAACCTTTCCACTTCTTGCCTTGTTGTTCTTGAGTTTGTAGTTATGGAATCGGTCGAAAATCTGATGGTCGGTAAAAAGAGCCGTTTTTGAATTATGATCGACAAATCCCTCATGTATGATGCATTGTACGCTATCCATTCCGGAAAGAAGTTCGACACCTTCATCGTCGGCCGACATGATATCCCAAAGCCGTTCGATTTGTTTTGGGTTGTCGGACAAGACAAATAACTGATATCCATTCTCTTCAAGAGACTTACACTCAGTTTTGAACAATTGGAACTGTTTATGGAATAGAGGCTGTGCCGATATGTCAAAATTCACACAGACCGTAGTGCTGTCGGTCGTTTGTTCCATGTTTCGTTTTGAAGAAGAAATAGTAATCTTCTTCCTTTCATCCATGATATCGTGAAACACCTTAGGATTAGCCACTATTTTCTTGAAAAGCGCAGCCAAACCTTCCTTTTCTTCAGTCGCATCTCCATATAAAGCGTTTCTTTCAACATGAGCTTGTGAAGAGAAACCCTCTTCGTAAATGCGGTTCATTTTGTCATAAACATATTCTATGTTTTTAGCCACGACAACCATGTCGTCGGGCATAAATTCCGCAAACGAAACATATTCATCGTCATTGTCGGACAATTCGGGCACTATTTTCACAGAGTCGCAAAGCGTTACCGACAATTGTGTCTGAATGTCGAAAGTGCGGATAGAATCCACTTCATCTCCAAAGAAGTCAATTCTGAATGGGTCTTCCGAAGCGTATGAATAGACGTCCAGAATGCCCCCTCTAATGGCATATTGCCCAGGTTCATAAACATAGTCGCGATGTTCGAATCCATGACTATCCAACCATTCTTCCAAAAAAGTGGAATCATAGTTATTTCCTACCTTCAGATCCAAGGTGTTGGCATTCAATTCTTTTTTTGACATCACTTTTTCCACCAATGCTTCCGGATAAGTTACGACATACAAAAACTCACCTCTCTCCATCCTAGTCAGGACATCCGTCCGAAGGATCTCATTTGCCGGATCTTTCTGGTTGTATTTGATTGCGCGTTTATAGGATGACGGGAAGGAAAGCACCATGGAATCGTCCATCATCTGCACCAGGTCGTTGTAGAAATACCCAGCCTCATCCTCATCATTTAAAATAAAAAGGCAGGCAGGCAGACACTTGTCCTTTTGCGCCAATGACGCAAACATAACAGGCGCAGAAGAGCATGAAAGTCCTCCTAAAGCCACAGACTTAAAGCGAGGTCGTTTTATGACCTCACTTACCCTTTTGACATTCTCACCGAATGTCAACATTTTGAGTAGTTTTTGTTTATCCAAACTCATTCTTAACAAGGCAGCGCACGAAGCCTCGATTCAGCCAACCACACATCAACAGGCTGGCTGGCAAGCCCTTGCAAATAATCTCACAAAAAATAGCGCATCGGCACTAGGCTTAAGGTTCATCTTGCTTGTGAGCTTATCAGCTGTTTTCTTGATAATTTTTTTTGAATTAGAGTTTGTTCTTTGGGAATCAGGAGTAGAATCTGTCATAGGCCATGTAAATGTAGATAAACAATAATAAATTAAGAATCAAGTTATTTAAAACCCATACAGGTGTCAAAAATAAGATCTCTTAACTACACTATAATTAACGAACGACAATTCAAGATATTTTATAGCTGGTGAATATTTTTTATATCAGGATATCATTTTTGTTATTTTTTTCGTATCTTCGCAATGTATTAACATATGGCGGGCCATTTGTAGTTGGTTTTCGACGATTGTTTGATTGAAACACAAGATAATTCTTGGCTAATATTATGAGACCGAGCGACAGCATAGTAATCATTCCCACATACAACGAGAAAGAAAACATCGAAAAGATAATAAGAGCGGTGTTTTCTCTTGAGAAATCGTTCCACATACTGATTATAGATGATGGTTCTCCCGACGGGACGGCCGACATTGTGAAGCGACTTATTTCAGACGAATTTGAAGGTCAGCTGTTCATTGTGGAACGCGAAGGCAAGCAAGGTCTCGGCACGGCATATATATGTGGTTTCAAATGGAGTTTAGAACACAAGTACGACTATATCTTTGAGATGGATGCCGATTTCTCCCACAATCCGAAAGACTTGCCCCGCTTATATTCCGCCTGTGCCGATGATGGCTATGACCTTGCCATCGGCTCCAGGTACATATCAGGTGTCAACGTAGTGAACTGGCCAATGGGTCGTGTTCTGATGTCGTACTTTGCCTCAAAGTATGTGCGATTTATAACAGGATTCAAGATTCACGACACCACAGCCGGCTTCAAATGTTACAAACGCAAGGTGCTTGAGACTATTGACCTGGACGACATCCGCTTCAAAGGTTATGCATTCCAGATAGAGATGAAATTCACCACCTACAAATGTGGATTTAAGATAAAAGAAGTGCCAGTGGTGTTCGTAAACCGAGTTGAGGGCGTATCCAAGATGAGTGGTGGCATATTCTCAGAAGCCCTCTTTGGTGTTATGCGATTACGCTGGGATGGGTGGTTCAAAAAATATCCAAAAGCAATTAATAATGAAAATTGAATAATGGCATATACTAAAAATCGATAAAGTGACAACAATAATAAACAATGCGACAATAATCAACGAAGGCAAAGAATTTGTCGGCAGCGTAGTGATTGAAGGTGAATTGATTAAGGAAGTATTCAATGATGCGCCAAGAGATTTGTCAAGTTTTGACCAAGTGATAGACGGCACAGGTCTATATTTATTTCCAGGCGTAATTGATAGTCATGTTCATTTCCGAGAGCCAGGCATGACCCACAAAGCAGACATAGCTTCAGAGAGCCGAACGGCCGCCGCCGGAGGAGTTACATCGTATATGGACATGCCCAATTGCATACCTCCAACCACAACATTTGAGGCTTTAGAAGAAAAGTATCAGATTGCTTCCGAAAGCAGCAGGGTAAACTATGCATTCCACATAGGTGCCACCAACACAAATCTCGATGTCATCAAATCCGTTGACCCAACCAGGACACCATCCATAAAAGTATTTATGGGAAGCAGCACCGGCGGTATGCTGGTGGATAACGCCAATGCTTTGAGGCAGATCTTCAAAGAATCTCCCATAATGATTATGTCACATTGCGAGGACACTGGAATCATAGATAAAAACATGCAGGCATTCAAAAAGAAGTTCAAGGGTCAGAACGACTTTCCAGTCCGTTATCACACTCGCATTCGTAATAGCGAGGCATGTTATTCGTCATCTTCTCTTGCCGTTCAGATAGCCCAGGAGACAGGAGCCAAACTCCACATAGCCCATATCTCTACTGCTCAGGAACTGGGTCTTTTCCGCAACGACATAAGTCTTAAATCCAAGAAAATCACCTGTGAAGTCGTCCTGCCACATCTTATGTTTTCTTCTGAAGATTATGATCACATGGGTTGCAAAATAAAATGCAACCCATCCATTAAGAGTTTTGACGACCGTGAGGCACTCCGCGAGGCATTGGCTACAGGATTGATAGACGTGGTTTCCACGGACCATGCCCCACATCTTTTGAAGGAGAAGGTAGGTGGTGCCTTAAGAGCCATGTCAGGAATGCCAATGGTACAGTTTTCACTGGTCTGCATGTTAGAACTGAGCGACCATGGCTACCTTCCCCTAACAAAGGTAATAGAATTGTTGTGTCACAACCAAGCCGATTTATTCCAAATAGACCGTCGAGGATACATTCGTCCAGGTTATTATGCCGATTTGGTTTTGGTTGATCCATACGCCAACTGGCAAGTATCCACTGGCCGCTACTATACAAAATGCGGCTGGACTCCGATGGATGAACGCACATTCAAATGGAAAGTGCGCCGTACATTAGTGAACGGGAAGACAGCCTATTGCGATGGCATAGTAGTAGATGGTGTGAGGGGCAAGGCTTTAGTATTCAATCGATAGATATGTAAAGATGCTTGTAAGCTATTCTGTATCCGACATAAAGGATTATATCAATTGGCTTTATTTCTTTCATGCATGGGGTTTTCCCGTGAAATATTCCGGAATCGCCAACATCCACGGATGCGAGGCATGTAGGAGGTCGTGGATTGAATCGTTTTCCCCTTCAGAACGCCCAAAGGCGGTAGAAGCAGTCGGCTTATTCAAGGAAGCTAATTCCAAGTTGTCGATAATGAACAACAACTGTACCATAAAATGCATAATACAATTATTTGATTGCTATAGTGAAGAAGATGACATTGTTCTTCTTCTCAGACAAGGGAATACCTTCCGTTTGCCAATGCTTCGCAGTTTGCATCCCGACAAAGACGGTTATTGCCTTTCATTGGCAGATTTCATCCATGAATACAGAGAGTCGACAACCGACACGATAGGCTTATTTGCCACCTCCGTTTGCGATGTACCTCCTCCAATATCAGCCAGCAACAGCATAAGACAACAACACAAACCACATGACAAGCCTGCCGGTTATGACCATATTTTGCTTCAGACCCTTGCAGACAGACTTGCTGAGGCAGCTGCAGAAAAGCTACACGAGAGCGTTCGAAAGGATATATGGGGGTACTGCCCTGATGAATCGTTAAGCATACGAGAGATGCATCAAGAAAAATTTCAGGGCATCCGACCTGCAATAGGCTACCCCTCCCTTCCCGACGTATCATTGAATTTTCTCCTTGACGAACTGCTTGACTATTCACAAATAGGAATCCGTCTTACAGAAAACGCCATGATGATACCACATGCATCAGTTTCCGGACTCATGATATCCGAACCTCAAGCCCACTATTTTGATATCGGTGACATGACAGAAGAGCAATTGTCAGACTATGCCACCAGAAGAGGTGCGGATAAGGAAACAATCAGAAAATATTTCCATTCGTCTCTAGATACACCACTATCGACAAAAGAAGTTTAATATGGCAAAGCAAAAAACAGCATACGTATGTAATTCATGCGGCTACGATTCTCCCAAATGGATAGGCAGATGCCCTTCGTGTGGAGAATGGAATTCATTTTCAGAAGTGAAATTGGGCAGATCCGTCCTATCTCCATCTTCTTCCTCCGACGGTTTCAGCATGTCGATGGGCAGCAGTCCCGTAGCCATGAGCAAGATAGCCACCGAAGATGCCCCTCGCATCAATCTCAAAGACAATGAGCTTAACCGCGTACTCGGTGGCGGGCTTGTACCCGGTTCGCTTGTTTTGCTAGGTGGCGAACCCGGCATAGGCAAGTCAACCCTAATTCTTCAGACAGTGCTAGGTATGCACGATACGAAAGTGTTGTATGTGAGTGGAGAGGAAAGCGCTCGTCAACTAAAGCTTCGTGCCGACAGGATAACGGACGACCCATTGCAACCAGAACATTCAGACAAACATACGTCCTCACATAGCGAACCAAATGTATTTGTCGTATGTGAAGCAATGATTGAGACGGTGTTCAAGCATATTGAAAGCGTCAAGCCCGACATTGTGGTTATAGACTCCATTCAGACGATGGCTACAGAAAATGTGGAGAGTTCTCCCGGTAGCATAAGCCAAATACGCGAATGTACAGCCATGTTGCTCAAGTTCTGCAAAGAGAGCAATACTCCCGTAATCCTGATTGGCCACATAAATAAAGAGGGGAGCATAGCCGGTCCTAAGATTTTAGAGCACATGGTCGATACCGTTTTGCAGTTCGAGGGCGACCGTCAATATATGTATCGTATCGTGAGGGCCATAAAGAACCGCTTCGGAAGTACAGCCGAGCTAGGCATCTACGAGATGGTCCATAATGGTCTTCGTCCAGTAAGCAACCCATCAGAGTTGCTATTGTCGGACATAGAGCAATCAGAAGGTCTGAGTGGTGTTGCCATAGCATGTGCCATAGAGGGCGTGAGACCATTGCTCATTGAAACCCAAGCATTGGTAAGTACAGCCGCCTATGGCACTCCTCAGCGATTGGCAACCGGTTTCGACACCCGACGCCTGAACATGTTACTTGCCGTCCTGGAGAAAAGAATTGGTTTCAAGCTTGGTCAGAAAGACGTATATATGAATATCGCCGGCGGCATACGCGTTACCGACCCCGCTACAGACTTAGCCGTGATAGCAGCGGTGCTATCGAGCAATGTTGACAGTGCCATAGACCGCAATATATGCATCTGCGGTGAGGTTGGTCTGAGCGGTGAGATACGCCCTGTCAGCCGTATTCTCCAACGTATCGGCGAGGCGGAAAAGTTAGGATTCGAAACCATAGTCATTCCAAAATCCAATCTCAACGGCATAGACACCAGAAAAATGAACATACAAGTAAAAGGTGTCAGGAAGGTGGAAGAGGCTTTAAGGCTTTTGTTTGGATAAAAGATGTCATTTCTCCAAATCCTCGTTTATTATTTTCCACACCTCTCTCATGAACACCTTTGTTGGCTTGGATTTGTATTGTTCTGGGGTTATGGGGTCATGGACAGTCAAATGTAATGTTCCATGACTGACAGATTTCGCTTTACGGCTGAACACACGAAACGACCCGTTTATTGTCATTGGAACGACAGGGAGTCCTATCTCTCCTGACAACATGAAAGCACCTCGCTTGAATTCACCCATGCTGCCGTCGTAAGTTCTGGTTCCCTCTGGAAAAATTACCATTGACATTCCCCTTGTCAAAGTCTTTCTTGACTGCTCCACTGCTTTTTTTATTCCTGCCCTCGTGTCGTCAACAAAAATCTGTCCAGTAGCAGAGCAAGCAATTCCCACCAAAGGAATTTTGCGAAGGTATTCTTTCATCATCCACTTAAAATTGTGTCCAAGATATCCATAGGTCAGGAAAATGTCGAAATATCCCTGATGGTTAGCGAGGAAAACATACGATTGTGTCTTGTCGAGTTTATCTCTTCCTTCCACTTTTATTCCCAACAAAAAAATACGGCAAGTGATTTTGCTCCACCATTTCGACAGGAAATAGTCGGTTTTGTCTTTGTCTCCCAGCAGAGCGAACAGCATGATAACCAATGCTGTGATAATAGTGACAACGATAAATATGGGCAACGCAATGACAAAAGAATAAATCTTATAAATTATGTTAAGCGGCATTTTCATGGTTAATCCGTTTTTTTGAGTGTTATGACATCCACAGCCGGCCATGCACCGAACCGGAATGGCAGAAGGATCTGTCCTATTCCATCATTGACATTTAGAAGTTGTTCACCCTCAGAATAGAAGCCCGACCATTCGTCATACTTGAACTGAATGGGCGACCATCCGAATATTTTAAACTGTCCTGCATGTGTATGTCCAGCCAAAGTCAAGTCGGCAAATGTTTCCGTTAAAATGTCTCTTCTCCAATATGTGGGGTCGTGTGTCAGCAACACCGAAAAAGTATGTTCAGTCGTTTCGTCAGTCTTAACGCTATCCCTCATCAAGTTGTCGAGTCCTCGAGTCGCTTTTCCAAGGTCGCCCAATTCGGGCCAAGGCGGAAGTCCATCGTTTTCCGTTCCGATGATTGCGATCGAATCGTTTCCGCGTCGGATAATGTGGTTCTCGTTCATCAGTAAATTCCATCCATACCTTCTCTCTTTGTTCTTGATAATCTCTATATCCTCATTCTGTTCCTGCTCACTAGTAAAATCCAGATATATGTCGTAGTCGTGATTTCCCAACACGCTAAACACTCCGTCAGGAGCCTTGATTTGCGAGAGCAGTTGATCGTAGCCTTCAAGTTCGGCAGATTCATAATTCACGATATCCCCGGTGAATACTACTGCATCACATTTCTGCCGGTTGATGAGTTTAACGATAGTATTGACATCTTCCCTATGTCCATCATCAAAAGTCCCTATATGCAAATCCGAGAATTGAAGTATTCTATATCCGTCGAAAGCTTTTGGAAGATTTTTAAAATAAATGGTATGGTTATATACCTTATAATGGTTTCTTCCCCAAATAAATCCATATACAATAATGAAAGCCGACGCTATTGCAATTGCCATGGCAAACAAACGGACATAACGATGCAGGGTATCTCCTCTTTTGTTTATTTTTTCTTCATTTTCCTCTTGCAAACGTTCTTCTTCCACATCGCCAGTGTTGTTCGTGATTTCTTTCAGTGACGCGTTGGTTTTGTAGTTCACCAAATGCTTGGAAAACAAGCCTAAAGAATCAAAGATTGTAAATAGCATCTTAGGCACGGTAACCAGCAGGCAAATCATGACAAACGTTCCAACCATAGGCTGATGAATTGCGTGCATATCATCACTCGAAAGAACAATGAAAAGATAAACCAGCAATATCAGAGAAGGTAAGAAAGATAGAAGTCTGTATTTCCAATTGCCCGTCCATTTTTTCACATAAACATAATAGATGTAAATGTCGGGAACCAGAATCAGCACAAAAAGTAATATGAGAATTCTATATAACACAAACGTAAAGATATAAATATTAATAAAATTAATTAGCAACTGGCTTTTTCCATTATTTCAACATTCTTTCAGAACGGGTAGCCCACTGCGAAATGGATTCCAAATCCGTCGGAAAACTTCTTGATGTTATAATATCCGCTTTTACCGGTATCGTATGGTGCATGAATACCAACTCCGAAATCGAGTCTCAACACAAGGAATTCCATGTCATACCTAAATCCCAAACCTGTTCCCACCGCAAGCGACTTGAAGAACGGAGTGTCTCCTATTTTCCCATATTCATGTGAATCGTCGGCTCTCAGTAGCCATACGTTGCCTGCATCAAGGAATACGGCACCATAAAGGTTGCTTAAGATTCTGAAGCGGTATTCCGCATTTGCCTCCAGCAACAAGTCTCCCGCCTGATCAAGATATGTGCCTCTGTGCTGACGGTCGTAATATCCTCCCGGTCCAATAGACCTGGCAGTAAAAGCCCTTACGGAATTTGCACCTCCCACGAAGAACATCTCACTGAAAGGTGCTATTGAGGAGTTTCCATAGGTCCACACCACCCCTGCACGTAAACGTGTCGCAAGTGTTGAATTCTCCGTCAGCTTGAAATAATTTGTCAATTCCGAATTGAACTTAAGAAACTGTGCATAAGGATTGCCAAAAATTTTCTTTTCTTTCTCGTTAAAATCATTTCCCGCAATTGACGACATCCCACTTATTATATTTCCAGCTTCCTTTACAGTAAACGAAAGATGCGTGATAGAGCGCGTAAGTGGTTTACTAGAATTATCGAATTTAAATGTGTATTGAATTCCTGGTATGAACTGGTCTTTTAACGATTGATAGAGCGCAGAGTTCATAGATGTTATCTCGTCGAAAGTCTCTGATGTTTGCAGGAGATGATTGTATTTCACTGTGATTGGGATTACCTGATGTGAAATATATTTTGACGTTTGGAAATCGTAATCCGCTTCGAGTCCAAATGTAATTAACCTGTAGTAACCGGAGCGATTTATGTGGTCGATATTGAACTTGAATGCTGTAGCCGACGGATAATGGAAACGTTTCTTGGAAAGTCCGGGGAAGAAAAGCCATGGATAAGCCAAAGAAAAATTCAGCCCAGCCTCATAGGAGTCAGGCGGAGTGTTAGTGTCCTTGTTCTTGTTTCCCGTTTGCCATTCGTATGATCCTATGAGATCAACCGTCATCGTTTCTCCATGCCCAAATGCGTTTCTCTTCGTAATACCCACCTTTCCATGGGGTCCGATTTGGTCATTGCTTTTCTGGGTGAAACTAAATTCTGCCTCCAAATCCATCAGTTGGTCCATAGTTACACTTATGTTTAGGTCGAGAGTGTCGGAGCCGATGGAATCACGAGGGATGAAAGCATATTGGATTTGCTTGAATATCTGCATGTTGCTTAGATTTCGAGTAGTTTCATCCACGTTACTTTTTCTATAAAGTTCACCTGGCTGAATCTTTATGTTTCTTCTGAGCACTTTCGTACTTATAGGAGTCTTTTCACCCTGATATACAAATTTAACATTATCGAACATAACGCTGTCGTCATATTGCATTGTTTTTCGCATCATCGTCCTCCTTGCCGAATCAGTCATTGTAGTGTCTCGCCTCATTCCAGTTGCCATGTTCTGGCTTCTTATATACATATTTACATTTCCTATGCATATCTGTTTTGAGGCATTCTCCGGAGCATCTGGATTAGGTCCGACGAGCAATGTCACGTTCTGAGGTTTTTGCAGAGAATCAGCAAAATAGCTGATGTAGTCATCACGGAAATAATAATATCCGTTGTCCTTCATATCTTCGACGATTCTGCTACGTTCCGCATCAAGATTGATAACCGAGAATTGGTCTCCGTCTTTCAAGTAACGATTACTGAAATTGGCTTGTATTATACTGTCCTGTGTGTCCCTAAACGCATACACTACGGTATCAAGCATATACGGTTCGTTGAGATCAATGTCGTATTGTATCTTCTGTTTTTTAGGATTACTTTGGTCGATTAGTTTATAAGTGACATTACCATTAAAATATCCATAGTTCTGAAGTGTATTGGTAGCTATTTGCGCCCTGGTTTCCGGATTTACAGCCGAAATGGTCACATAATCCGAACCAAATGAATTGTTGAGCCATCTTGAAAACCTTGACGGATTATCCTTTCCCTCAAAGCTGTCGTGAATCCACAATCCGATTGGCAATGGCGTACGTACAGAAGAGCTTCCGAACAGGGAATTGTTCGGTGCGTAAGCCAACAAGGCCTTCACTTCGGCCAGAGCCTCACTTTCGGCATAAGTGTCTTTCTTGTCCTGTACCGTGGTTTTTTTCAGTCCAGTATATAGGCGTTCCCATTCCGGCAAATTCGACACTGTGGCACAGGAGTAGAAAGCAAGTACCGAGATAGTTGCAAAAACAATATGTTTCAAGAGAATATTTCGCATCTTTGGTAATATCATTGTTGGTTGTTACGGTTCTTTATGAACTGTATCGATCTCCATATATCGGAGAACTTGTCCATTTTCTTTCTAAAAATATAACTGATGCCGTTAGAAATCAATTCACCCTCAAACAAGTTTTCATAGTTTCGTTCATGGAAGAGTTTCACGTATCTGTTACCTCCCTGATCAAGTCTCCATTCCAGCGACACGTCATCGATATAAGCACCGGACTCCCGTTCGCTTCCATCACCATCGGTACTTACCTTTCCGCCTATAATGACATTAAGCCGGTTGTTGAAGAACCTGCGTGAAAACTTGAATGAATAGTCGGTTCTAGTAGTTCCATCATCCCTGGTTCGTTGTTCCATACCCATATTTACATCAACCATGGTATTGAGAGCCTTTCCTGCTATATTGTTGATTTCCTTTTCCAAGAAATTGTTCAAGGCATTGTTGGCATCCATACCCGACTGGTTTGTAGTTGACATATACATGCCGGTACAAAGCATAGCCACCGCCAATTTGTTACGTTCCTCAACACTCATACTTGCCAACTCATTCTTCACTATCATGTCTTCAGGTGCATCAATCGTAAACAAAAGCCCCATTTGTTCAAGCGTTCCTTGAACATCAAGCCCGGTCTTAAATTTCACCGAGCGACTACCCGAGTTGTCACTTACGGTAGATGTCATGTCTTCATTAGCGGAGAAATGAAGGGAAGGATTGGATGGGTTTCCCGTAAATTCTATATAGCTTCCAGGAGTTATCTTGAAATCTTTAAGCGGAATAATCGGCAAGGTGTATTTCATGTCTCCCTCATTAATAGTGTATCTTCCCAACAATGAAAGCGTACCTTGAGGCGTATATGTCATTTCCAACGCACCCTCTCCTTCAACATTTATATAACTCTGCTTGTCCGCTGAGAACTCACAATGGAATTTGGCGCCGTTCTGAATATTGAGGTTAAGCAACATGTCAACACCGCTGAATGAAGGTTTTTCACGTTCAGCCACATCTAACGGTGGTTGCGTGAAGTCAACGAACGTTACAATGTCGGAGAGACGATAATCAATGGATAGAGGAGTGTTTGTCATCACGTATGTCATGTCGGTAGTCGGAAGAACGTTCACCATACCTCGTATCCTCATATTGTTCATCGTACCTCTAACCCCGGCAAAGAAATCTCCATACATGTTTCCAAATGCGACCGACCTCTTTGTTCTTGGAGCATTTATGAGATTAAAGCCTTTTCCGTAGAGTCGCAAGTTCAGTCCCATGTCGTCCATATTCTCCATATCAACCTGTCCAGCCAAAGTCAGAGGTACATCTCCATACCCATATATTTTATGGTTATTGAAGGTGATTTTCTTGTTGGCGAAGGAAATAGGCTTGTTTTCGAATTCCAGTTTCAGAGAATATATATCAGAGACAGCAACCATGCTGTCAGGTAGGAGTTCACCTGAAATATTCAGTTTATCAGTAGGTCCGGTCACAGCAAGACTACCTCCCAGAGTTCCTCCCATGCGTACGATTTGGTTAGGGATGAATGGTGCCGTAATAGAAAGAGGGAAATCGTTGAAATTCACGATTGCATCCACACCATTCTGAGGTCCGTCAATGGCATTGTATGTTCCCTTCACGCTCAACACGCTATTGTTTTCATGTTGTATTCTTGCGTCTATGCTGTGCAATGTTGAATCAACCGGAATGTATGTTACTGAGGCTCCCAAATTTCCTACAGGAGTTCCGTCGTAGACCATGTTGTTGAACAGGCTATTGGCACGTATTTTTGTCTGTTCACCCTCTTTTCTGTAGGTTGCGAACAAATTCAAATGTCCTTTCACAGGATTCATGTTAGGCATCAATGCCGACACCTTCGACAAGTCGATAGCATAGGCATTGGCATGTATGTCCTGTCCTTCAAACTGAGGATTAGCGTAGATGTCTATAGCACAACTGTCTTCCAGTGAATTCAAGTTAACATTGGCAAAAAGGCGGTTGAGAGTGTCGAGAGTGAGATAATTGTCCTCATTAACCTTGAATTTCATATATGCCAAGATAGGTTTTTCTGGAATTAGTCGTCCAATCAAAGCCGTATCGGTTATTTCAGCAATTATGCCAAGGTTGAGACCTGTCTTTCCTTTTTGATCTACATGGGTAATCGTCACTTTTGCCTCATCTATCTTCACATGTCCATCTAGTTTTGCAGTGAATCCGTCGAACTTAGGCTGGTCGGGCAAAACAACACTCGTTTTGAACGCAAGGTTTGTCGTATCCTGTCTTAGGTTAAAATCCACAGCGTCCACCAGAATTGAGTCGGCAATCAGTTTGTCGATATATGCCATTCCATAAACACCTCTAATGGAATCCGTTGAAAAGTCGGCATTTACCTTATCGAAAGAAATGCCATTTATTTTCAGGATGTGTGAAATAAAGTTGTCTGTTCCTATTTTGGCTTTCAGTGATGCTTCAGGAAGATGTCGCTTAAGCAAATTGAGGTTCAGGTTACGTTCTTTCGCAAACCTTACAGCCAATTCTCCCGTCTTCTGATATTTTTCAGCCAAGTCGAACAGGTTTTGTGGCGAGAAGAAATCAAGGAACATATCTCCAGAATTCACTTTGACCTGAGTGGAGTCATTATTCGTCTCTGCAAATAAAGCGAGCGATGGGGTATTCAGCGTGTCATTGTCGATCACCGTATAGAGTGAATCCAAGTCCGCCGTGGCCCGATAAACATGATTCATGTCGGTAGAGAGAGAGAATTCACCTGCCGTTTGCATCTTCAGCACTCCGTCATAAAGTCCAAGTGCTCCTAGGTCGGCATGTGGCAATTCGACAGTTGCTTTTGCATCAACATTATCTTTTCCGACAGTTCCATTGATGGCCATGTAAGTGCGCAGGTTAGGGTCGTTCACGCTCAAAGAAGCATCAATGTCCCCCCTGAACAGAGCAATCGTCGCGTTGATGTTTTCGAGTTCGTATTCTTCATAAACAAGATGGCTGACGTCCAGGTTTGCATTGCAGGTAGTGGTAGGTGCGAACAGGTCGAATCCGTGTCCTTTAGCAGCCACGTAACCAGTCATTTTCACACGATTTGCCTTTGGCATGAAATCCCTGAGATTGAAATTACTCAAGTCGGCAATAAAGTCATAGTCTTCGCTGTCGAGTCCGACCTTTCCGTCTATATTGACCATAGTGTCCCCTATCCTTCCATTTGCCACTGCATAAACCCCACTATTGTCGTATCTGGCATCAGCCACAAGGTCAATGCTATTAGGTATATCATATTCATCCTTCAAATCTGAAGGCAGGAATCCTTTTACGAAGCTCATGTCATTAATCTTTGCATTGAATTTTGTATTCAATGCCATATTCTCAGATGTCAGGTTTTTGGCTTGCAAACTACCCTTCACGTCCATAATGCCATTCATGCGAGCCTCAAAATTCTTAACGTCCAGCTTTTGCATATTACCTTTAGCGACAGCTTTGAGATATATGTCTTTAGCAGGCCATTGTTTTTCAAATTCCGGATAGAATTCATTAGCGAACAATGCCATATCTTTCTTGGCTATCCTTCCGTCAAGATTGACGTTGAACTGTCCAGGCTTGTTGCCTCTAGTCGGAGTGTCAAATGCGTTCATATCCATAGCATAATCCAATGAGAGATTGGAATTAGGTGTCTGGACATTGAAGTCGTTGAGTTTCAATTGCTTTTCATTCATGGCAAACGAACCGCTTGCGGCTTTTAGGTTCAACCCCGAACGTTCCATGCCTGAAAAATGTGCTATTTCGGCCGTCATTTCTCCATTTGCCTTATAGCTTAAGTTGGAAATGTTGGCGTTCATGTTGTCAAAAGCCAAATGCGAAGCGTCAAATCCCTTTTGTGGCAAGTTGTTGTCGGCATCGTATCTTACGTCTGCGTTTGTCAAAGCGATATTGGAAAATGCGTAATCACCACGATTGAGGTCAAGTTTCCCATTCACCGCCCCACGCGCTATGTCGGCATGAACAGCCATGCCTTCTTTTGTGGACATATCAATATTAGCGTTTTCCATCCTCAAGTCATCGAAAATGAAATTAGCTTTTTCGAGGTTCACGCTTGTATTTAGAGAAGCGTTTGCCATATCTACATCAAGGCTCATGTCTGCACCTTGTTTCATTTTCAGTTTGGAATTGTCCATAGTTAGACTCTTCAAGTTATAGACCGACCTATTGAGGTCAAGGTTGGCATCGAGTCCTGTTTTTTGCATTGACAATTCAATGTCAAGTTCGTTTCCTTGCTTCATGGCCAGGCTAGTGTTGTCAAGTCGAATAGCCTTGAAATCAAATTGAGAATTATTCAGATTGAGTTTACCATCAAGGCTTGCTTTCTTCATCGCCAGGTCAAGATTCATATCCCTTCCCTGTTTCATTTTCACCTTAGTGTCCAAAAGATTTACCCCAGCGATATTAAAAGCCGACTTGTCAGTGTCGAAAGATGCATTCAACCCCACCCTTTCCATATTGACATCCAGTTCCATATCCTTTCCCTGAGCCATGGCAATTTGCGGCTTGTAAAGGCTGATGTCGGTGAAGTCGTAAACCCCGGTGAGCATATTCAGACGTCCATTCAGCGATGCCATAGGCATATCGACATCAAGCTTCATGTCCTTACCTTGCACCATTTCTACAGATGAATTGTCGAGATTGATATTCATGAAGTCGTAGATTGACGTATTCATGTCGAGCAGTCCATCGAGCGTGATTTTCTCTGAATTGACATTCAGGTTCATGTCAGGCTTTTGTGCAAATAGGATATCCGCCTCATTCAAAGTGATATTGGCAAACTTGAACAATGCCGCTTCAAGATTGATATCGCCATCAAGATGTAGGGATTCGGCCTTAACCCCCACATGAGTGTCCGTTCCGCTATTCAAGGCAATATCAGGTTCATCCATCTGAAGTGCGTTAAGCCGATAGCGTCCCTTACCCATATCCAAGTTAGCCACCAGCCCCAATTTTCCAAAATCGACATTCACGTCCATATCCATCCCCATACTATATGCTACAGAAGAGTTTTTGAGACAAATACGCGAGAAGTCGTAATTAGATGTTTCCATGTTGATTTTTCCCACAAAATCGCCATGGTCGATATTGACGGATAAAGATGTACTATCTGCCTGTGGAGCAAGCAGTAAAGTTAATTTCACGTTATCCGTCTGGATGTCTTCAAGATTGAATTTCCATTTTGAAGGTTCACTCACAGTAGTATCTTCTGGCACGGAATCGGCCAAAGCCAAAAAGAGTTCAGTGTTTTTCAGCCGTACCTTGTTGATTGTTCCATATTCTTCACTCAAATCAATGTCGTCAGCATTGAGACTCAGGGTTCCTATGCGCCCTTTGATTGTGAATGCATCAATGAGATTCTTGGTGTTGAGATTTAAGTCATTCAGTTCAACGTTATCAACAACGACCTTGCCACTGAAGAGGGGTAAAAACTGGATACTGACTGTTAGATTATCAGCATTTACCACCGTATCGCCGTCCTGGACAGCCAGTACTCCACCCATTTCAAGGTCAAGAGGGAATCCCAGACTAAAATCCCTTACAGACACGTCCATTCCCGTTTCTTCCGACAGCCACTGGCTTGCCTTATTAATTGCAAACCTTTGTACTGGAGGCAAATACACCAAGACAATCAATAAAACGACCAACAAGAAAAGAGTGAAGAAAATGCGAGCGATCCACTTGAAAATGGTATGCACAAGGCCTTTCTTCTTTTGCAGCCGTTCCTTGTCCTGTGGATTATCGTCGTTTACCATTGACGTCTCTACAGTCGTTTCCTTTATTTCGGCTTCAATTTGGTTTGACTTGTCGGATTTCTTGTCTTCTGACATTTCTGAATGAACGTAATGAAAGCGTCTATAAGCTTTCACAATAACCTATAATATGCAAAAATACAAACTTATTGTGGCATTTCCAAAAAAATAATGCTGAAAGTTGAGCCACATACAAAAAGAAGGGAGAAAGAGAGTATTTTCCGAACAGCCATGTTGTTAATGTATTTTTTCATTTAAATGTGAACAAACCTAAAAAGACATCTTCTTTATTTTTAAATTAAGGCGTGTTACTTATTTTTTGTTAAATCTGTGAAAAAAAATGAAGAAACATGTTCAAGCAAATGAAAAATCAGTAACTTTGCATCCGAATTCATTACATATTATTAATTTTAAAAAGAATTTAGAAATGAAAAAATTAACTGTTGTTTTAGTTGCTCTTGTAGCAGTGTTTACAATCTCTTGTAAGAAATCTCCAGTTCAGGAAATCATTGATTACTACACTGACCTCACTGCTAAGATTGAAAATGTTGATTCCAAGGAAGCTTTTGATAAGCTAAATGCAGAAGCTGAAGAATTCATGGCAAGTCATGCAGAGGCTCTTCAGGCAGATGTAACCGAGGCTGAATCCCAAGAACTTGAAGATGTCATGAAGAAGTGTAATGAAGTAGCTCAAGCTGTAGCAGATAAATTAGGTATCAATCCTGAAAGTGAAGAAGCAACCGAAGGTGAAGAAGTTGCTGAGCCAGCTGAAGGCGAGGAGCCAGCTGAAGGCGCCGAGGCAGAAGAGCAGCCAGCTGAAGAATCAGAACAGTAATCAATCTTATTTAATTGTAATAAAGGAGGGTGCAGAAGTGCCCTCTTTTTTTATTGCTTCAGCACCATCTCCACACGGTCGCTTTAACAAATAAGGAAAGCTTGTTGAAAAAAAATCCATATCCAAAAATGACAGGAGAAAAAGAAGAAAAAAGTGAGGTAGTTCAGATCCTGTCAAAAAAATCATAAATAGTAAATATAAAATCGTATTTTTTTATTAACTTTGCAAAAATATAAGTATCAGTATTTTTTGGTATTATCATTAACAATTAGTAATTGCGAAAGAATAAATTGTTTCAATTTAGACTGGATTTTTGAGGGAAATAATCAAAAAGACAACTTCAAATAGTTGCTTTTACAACTCAATACCAAATAAAGGCAAGTTATTATTTTTAGATTACTTAGTAAACTTTTTTGCTGAATCATGCATAAGATTTTATATGCGGTCATATCCGTAATATCGTTAGTTTTTTTCGATTCCGTATTAACCTCTTGCAAAGACGGAGAGACCTACGCTGAGATGAAAGACAAGGAAAAGAAAGCCATAAATAATTTCATAAAAGACAACGAATTAATCGGTCCCATAAAGAAGATAGACGAATCCACATTCTACGATCAGGATTCCACTACCAACGTTGATGAGAATGAATTTGTGCTGTTCAACGACGATGGCATCTATCTGCAGATAGTTCGTAAAGGTGAGGGTTCCACAATGGAAGAATTAGCCAAACAGCAGTCTGACCAGACTACTTCAAAAATCATCTTGTGTCGTTTCATGGAGTATGACATAGAAAATGCCGACACCACCCACACGAATTTCTTTTCCTCTGCAATTGTCGATAAAATGCTATGTACCTATAACTCACAAAGCAGAAGCTACAAGGCCTCTTTCACTGAGGGTTACATGAAACAATACTACAGCAGCAATGTTCCATCCGGATGGTTGAAGCCCCTTGATTTCATCCGTTTGACAAGATATGCCGGCAAGCAAGCCCATATCCGCATGATCGTGCCACATTCCTCAGGCACGACCAACGCATCGAATTACGTGTTGCCATACTACTACGAGATTTATTATGAATTAGGCAAGTGATTGTAATTCATCAAATGTTTGTTGATATTACAATAAAATTATTTCAATAAATACAGACAGTAAAACATGAGTTTAATAAAATCCATATCAGGCATCCGAGGCACAATCGGCGGCCCTTCAGGAGAGGGTCTCACTCCTCTAGACATCGTGAAGTTCACATCTGCATATTCTAAACTGATACGAAGCACAACAACAAAGACTTCCAACAAAATCGTCGTTGGGCGTGACGCACGTATTTCAGGCGAGATGGTAAAGAACTTAGTATGCGGCACTCTCATGGGTTGCGGTTTTGATGTTGTCAACATCGGTCTTGCGACCACCCCAACCACAGAAATAGCAGTAACCATGGAGGATGCGTGTGGAGGTATCATACTTACAGCTTCGCATAACCCTCGTCATTGGAACGCATTGAAACTGCTGAATGAAAATGGCGAATTCCTTGATGCCTCAGCTGGCAATGAGGTACTGAAAATCGTATCAGAAGAATCATTCAATTATGCCGACATTGATCATATCGGCAAATATACAGAAGACAACAGCTACAACCAGAAGCACATCGACATGGTTTTGAACCTTCCTTTGGTGGATGTCGAAGCCATTAGGAAATCAGGCTTCAAGGTAGCCTTCGATGCAATCAACTCAGTTGGCGGAATCATTCTACCCCAATTACTAAAGCAATTGGGAGTGGCAAAAATAACTCCTCTCTACGACGATCCCACAGGTGATTTCCAACACAATCCCGAACCTTTAGAGAAAAACCTATCCGACATAATGTCACTGATGCAAAAAGGCGAACACGACATCGCATTCGTCGTAGATCCAGATGTTGACCGTCTGGCATTCATACAAGAAGACGGAAAGATGTATGGCGAAGAATATACCCTCGTGAGCGTAGCCGACTACATTCTGAAGCATACTCCTGGCAACACCGTAAGCAATTTGAGTTCAACCAGGGCTTTGCGCGATGTTACCAGAGGTTATGGCAAGGAATATAATGCGGCGGCAGTTGGCGAGGTAAACGTAGTGACCAAAATGAAAGAGACTGGTGCCGTCATTGGCGGTGAAGGCAACGGTGGCGTAATTTATCCGGAGGCCCACTATGGTCGCGACGCCCTTGTAGGTATTGCATTGTTCTTGAGTCACTTGGCACATGAAGGCAAGAAAGTGAGTGAGATTCGGAAAACATATCCCAACTATTTCATAGCAAAGAACCGCATCGACCTTGACCCTTCCACCGATGTCGATCTCATGCTCTCAAAAGTGAAGGCAATGTATTCACAAGAATCCGGAGTTGAGGTTAACGACATTGACGGTGTAAAGATAGATTTTCCGGACAAATGGGTACATCTTCGCAAATCAAACACAGAGCCAATAATCAGAGTTTATTCCGAGGCATCAACCGAAGAAGCGGCCAATGAAATAGGCAAAAAGATAATGGATGTGGTATATTCCATGAGATAGATGCATGAATTACTCGTAATACCAACATTTTATTAACACTTAAATTTACCAGTATTATGAAAAGACTTATCGGATTCATTTTCACATTCATGTTTGTGGTGGCAATGAATGCCCAAAGCTATGCCACAGTAAAGCGTGAAGGCGGATACACCAATATTCGCAAAGGTCCAGGCACAGGCTATGGCATCGTAAAGAAAGTAAAAGACGGAAGTGGCATTTATGTAGGTAGCAGTTCCGGTGGCTGGCGTCCTGTTTATTCAGGTCCAAATGGCTATTTTATCGGCTACATTTCCAGTAGCAAGGTGGTATTTGGCAACAGCAATTCCTCATATCGTTCCTCGAGAAATCTTGCCAGGGTGATGGTACGTCCTGAAGGTGGATATACCAATCTCCGCAGTGGTCCGGGTACAAAATACAGAATCATAGGCAAAGTTAAAGATGGAACATACGTCTATGCCGATCCAACAATAAATGGCCGCGTATGGTCAAAGGTATATTATGCCAATGGCTCTTTCCGCGGATGGATAGCCGACAGCAAACTGATGTGGGGATATTATTAAGGAAATTCACAACTTTCACCAAAGTGTGCATTTTACAAACTCTTATTAATAAAGGTTTTAACAATATTTCATAAAAGTGAGTGCAATTTTTTTTGTTGCATTCACTTTTTTGGTATATCTTTGCAAAAAATATAGAAAAACAAGCAGGAGTTATGGCAATTTCTAAAACTCGCAACACATTGATAGACGTTGCCCGACAATTATTCGCAAAAAACGGGTTGGAAGGTACTACGATGAACGACATTGCAGTGGCGTCTAACCGCGGAAGGCGTACTCTCTATACCTACTTCAAGAGCAAGGAAGACATTTATCTTGCAGTAATAGAAACAGAGCTTGAGCGTTTATTTTCAAAATTAGAAGAGGTTGCCAAGAAAAACATATCTCCCGAAGACAAGATAGTTCAGCTCATCTTCGCCCATTTGGAAGTAATCAAAGAAGTCGTGTTGAGGAACGGAACTTTGAGAGCCGAATTTTTCCGTGAGATATGGAAAGTGGAAACCGTAAGGAAAAATTTTGACCGTACCGAGATATCCCTATTCCGCAGGGTTCTCAATGAGGGCAACGATGAAGGCGTGTTCGACATCATGAACGTGAAATTGACCGCCGAAATCATGCACTATTGCCTGAAGGGTTGCGAAGTTCCATATATCTTCGGTCGCTATACGGCTCAAGGTCCTGAAGACCTCTATTATTATGTGAGGAACATGGTTACCCGTCAACTCCAAAACAAGCACACACCATTAACATTAACGAAATAATATGGGATTATTAGAAGGAAAGACGGCGTTGATTACAGGCGCCGCACGCGGTATAGGAAAAGCTATCGCGCTCAAATTCGCACAGGAAGGTGCAAACATTGCATTCACCGACTTAGTAATTGACGAAAACGGCAAGGCTACAGAGGAAGAGATTTCAGCCTTTGGCGTGAAAGTTAAGGGTTACGCATCGAATGCTGCCGACTTTGCCCAGACAGAAGATGTGGTATCACAGGTAAAAGAAGATTTTGGTAGCATTGACATTCTCGTAAACAATGCTGGCATAACCAAAGATGGCCTAATGCTCCGCATGACAGAAGCACAATGGGACGCAGTCATCAACGTGAACTTGAAATCAGCATTCAATTTCATCCATGCATGTGTTCCAATCATGATGCGCCAGAAAGGCGGTAGCATCATCAATATGTCGAGCGTTGTAGGAGTACACGGCAACGCAGGCCAATGCAACTACTCAGCATCGAAGGCAGGATTGATTGCCCTCGCAAAGTCAATAGCCCAGGAAATGGGTCCAAAGGGCATTCGTGCAAACGCCATTGCTCCAGGTTTCATAGAGACGGCCATGACAGCCGCCCTTCCTGATGCCGTACGTGAAGAGTGGAAGAAAAAGATTCCACTACGTAGAGGAGGCAGCGTTGACGATATCGCCAATACAGCCGTATATTTGGCATCCGATCTCTCCAGCTACGTGACCGGCCAAGTCATTCAGGTTGACGGTGGAATGAACACATAATTGTAAAGCACATTTTTCTCTCATCACCATCCGGTTGCTAATGCACTCCGGATGGTGTGTTATTTATAAAATGGAAATAATCTACGAAGACAACCATATAATAGTGGTAAACAAATCTCCAGGCGAAATTGTGCAGGGCGACAAGACCGGCGACAAGCCTCTGACAGAGTCTGTGAAAGCCTACATCAAAGAGGCTTACGCAAAGCCTGGAGCAGTGTATCTTGGGGTAGTGCACCGCCTTGACAGGCCAGTAGGGGGCCTTGTGGTATTTGCCCGTACGAGCAAGGCCTTGACACGCCTGAACGAAATGTTCAAGAATGGAGATGTTAAGAAAACCTATTGGGCCATAGTGGCAAAAAACGACAAGCCCGACATACAATCCACAGCCGACGAAAACGGGTTCATCCGCTTGGAACATTGGCTGGTTCGTAACGAAAAGCAGAACAAATCCTATGCCTTCGACCACGAAAAGCCACATTCAAAACATGCCGTTCTCGATTACCGCATCATAGGCATGTCCGACCGTTACATGCTAGCAGAAGTGAACCTACATACTGGCAGGCATCATCAAATCCGTTGTCAGATGTCCAAGATAGGACTCACCATAAAAGGCGATTTGAAATATGGTGCTCCTCGCAGTAATCCTGATGGTAGCATCAGTCTGCTGGCACGTACGATAGAATTCACACATCCAGTGTCAAAAAAGCATCTGTTATTAACCGCCCCACTTCCCGATGACAAATTATGGAAAGTGTTGGGTGAATAACGCCAAGACAAAGGCACAAGAGACTCGCATATTTTGCATATTTTGCCAAACACAATAAAGATTTTAATCCTACGTTAATAATATAGCTTTAAAAGAGTTTTGAAGTAAGAGATTGGATGAAAAGAAAATCTGTGGCGATAAACTATTTGAATAACATTTTCGGTTTGCACACTCTCAAGACAACCATTTTGAGGGTTGTATTCGTCGTGCTATTATCCTTTGTTTTCGTTCCACCGGCTTCGGCTCAGAAACGCAAAGTCATGAACCGTCCATATATTGACCAACGTTCATTCCATTATGGTTTTCTTGCCGGCGTTCATCTTCAAGACATAGAATTTACAAACAACGGATTTGTTGATGAGTCGGGAAACAATTGGTATGCCGATGCTCCCAACTATGAGCCGGGTTTCAGTGTGGGCGTGTTGGCAGAATTGAAGCTTAACAACAATCTGGCGTTGAGGGTGATACCCTCCATGCATTTCGGCTCGAAAGACGTGAAACTCATAAACCACTTGAATGGAGACATTCGTACCCAAAACCTCAAATCCACATATATATCCTTGCCAATAGATGTAAAAGTTAGTGGTGAGCGATTCAACAACTACCGTCCATACATAGTTGCCGGAGTGAATCCCATGTACGACCTCACTGTAAAGAAAGGGAAGGATTTGCTAATCAAGCCTTTCGACTGTTACTTGGAAGTGGGTCTTGGGTGTGACTTTTATGGTCCGTTTTTCAAATTCATTCCTGAGATTAAATTTGCCTACGGACTGGGGAACATCATAAACAAGAACCGTTCTGACCTCACGAATCCCGATCCTTTGGTTTATACACATAGCATCGACAAGGCTACATCAAAGATGATCATGGTCACATTCTATTTCGAATAATACAAAAGTCGCTTTATGCCATATAACATTTTTCACTATTTGAAAAATGGATTCGGAAGTCTGGAGACTTCCGTTATTTTTTCCCTTTATGATTTCTTTTTTTCGTATAATTGACGTAACTTTGCGTAAACTTATAAACATCCCTTAATCATTAATTCTATGAATCTGATAGATAAAATCATTCAACGCGCTAAAAGCAACAAGCAACGAATAGTATTGCCAGAAGGGCTGGAAGAACGCACCCTAACCGCTGCCGACAGAGCCTTGGCAGACGACCTTGCCGACCTCATTATTCTCGGCAACATAGATGAATTGCACTCCTTGACCGACAAGCTTCAGTTGAAGAACATAGACAAGGCAACACTTATAGACCCTGCCACCAGTGACAAACGTGAAGAATATGCCCAGTTGCTCTTTGAACTGAGAAAAAAGAAAGGCATGACTATCGACGAGGCAAGAGAAAAAGTGCTCAACCCACTTTATTTCGGTTGCTTGATCATCAAGAGTGGCGATGCCGACGGACAAATATCCGGAGCTCTCAGCACTACTGGCGATACCCTCCGTCCAGCCCTCCAAATCATAAAATGCTCTCCAGGCATCACATGCGTAAGTGGAGCCATGCTGATGATTACACAAAATCCCCAATATGGTGAAGATGGAATTTTGGTTGTAGGCGATGTGGCTGTCACTCCAATGCCCGACGCCAACCAATTGGCTCAAATCGCCGTATGCACAGCCCAAACGGCAAGAAGCGTAGCAGGATTTGAGGAGCCAAGGGTTGCCATGCTTTCCTTCTCCACGAAAGGCAGTGCAAAGCACGAAGTAGTTGACAAGGTAGTTGCAGCGACATCATTGGCGAAATCACTTGACCCAGGACTCAAGATCGACGGAGAGCTTCAAGCAGATGCCGCCCTCGTTCCAAGTGTAGGCCAAAAGAAAGCGCCAGATTCGGATATCGCAGGAAAGGCGAACGTACTTGTATTTCCAACCCTCGAGGCAGGTAATATAGGTTACAAGCTTGTTCAGCGTCTCGGCAATGCCGATGCCATCGGACCGATTCTGCAAGGCATAGCCCGTCCGGTAAACGATCTCTCTCGCGGATGTAGCGTTGACGATATCTACAAGATGATTGCCATCACTTCCTGTCAGGCTCAAGACGCATGAATGGCAAATCATGACATTAACAAATGTGAGAAAAATATAATTAGACATAGATTAAAAAAAATGAAGATATTAGTATTGAATTGTGGAAGTTCAAGCATAAAATATGCTCTGTATGACATGGACGACCGCAGTGTTATCACTTCAGGAGGAATAGAGAAGATAGGACTCCCTGATTCATTCATAACAGTTAAGCTAAACGGAGAAAAGCACAAGTTCGAAGAACCGGTTGAAGAACATACAGCCGGTGTTCAACTCATATTCCGCGTGTTGACCACAGGAGAGTATGCTGTCCTGAATGACTTGAACGAACTGGATGCCGTAGGTCACAGATTGGTTCATGGCGGAGAGAAATTCAGCGAGTCGGTTTTGATTACCGATGAGGTGATGCGTGATTTCGCTTCATGCAACGACTTGGCTCCCCTCCACAATCCAGCAAACATAAAGGGAGTAAATGCCGTGAAAGCCCTGTTGCCCGCTATTCCACAGGTTGGCGTGTTCGACACGGCATTCCACCAGACCATGCCAGACTATGCATATATGTATGCCACTCCATACGAACTATATGAGAAATACGGCGTTCGCCGCTATGGCTTTCATGGCACAAGCCACCGTTACGTAAGCCAGCGTGTTCTCAAATACCTTGGCATCGAAAAGCCAGAAGGCACAAAAATCATCACTTGCCACATTGGCAATGGGGCTTCTATCGCAGCCATTAAAGACGGCAAATGTATTGACACTTCGATGGGTCTCACTCCACTTGAAGGACTTATCATGGGCACCCGCTCCGGCGATATCGATGCCGGTGCCGTCACATTCATAATGGATCAAGAAGGGCTCGACACCAAAGGTCTCTCAAATCTGCTCAACAAGCAGTCGGGCCTTTCAGGCATAAGCGGAGGATTCAGTGATTTCAGGGACATCTTGAAATCAATCTCTGAAGGCAACGACCGGGCGCGTTTGGCCAAAGAGATGTACACATACCGTATCAAGAAATACATAGGTCAGTATGCTGCAGCCATGGGTGGCGTGGATATTATCGTCTTCACAGGCGGAGCCGGTGAAAACCAATGGGAAGTACGTGAGGGAGCGACCAAAGGTCTCGATTTTCTCGGAGTGAAGATGAGTGAAGCAAAGAACCACTCTTGCCGTGCCACAGAGATGACCATCTCCGATGATGACAGCAAGGTAAAAGTGTGTGTCATTCCGACAGACGAAGAACTGATGATTGCCACCGACACCCTGTCTATTGTATCAAGAAACTGACAAACAAGTTGGTTTTTATGTCAAAATCACGATTTTTTTGATTTTTTTTGTCAGATAATCAAATTTTGCATTATATTTGCATAAGTTTTAGATGGGGGAGGCGGGTGACGACCTGTCAGAACCCACTAAATTATGGTTTATAAATTTATAAATGTAATTCTAAAAAATTTATTATGGCTTACGTAATTACTGATGATTGTGTAATGTGTGGCTCGTGTGAAGGCGAATGCCCTTCAGGAGCCATATCTGCTGGTGACAGCAAGTATGAAATCGATCCAGACACATGCGTAGATTGTGGCACTTGTGCCGACGCTTGTCCATCTGGCGCAATCATACCTGGTGAATAATCATTCATTAAGGCAAAGAAAAAGCGGCTTCACAATTGAAGTCGCTTTATTATTGTCTTAAAACCTCAAGCCTAAAGGCAGAAGCGGAATTTTCCGACTGTCAGGAATCATTGACATTGTTGACATAAAGACATGCCAATGGCTATCAAGCAGGTACCATCCTTTCATTATTAAAGAATATGGAATCTGTGTAAGGCACAGTAGGTTTTGCAATTATGGTCGGCTCATTATCTATAATCTTGCAAAAGCGGACGATATCCAAATAACTGTATTTTTCTTCACTTATAAACTTGAAATGGTTTGGAAGAGCCTTCTTCATTATGCTTTTCTGATTATCGCTTACGCCAACAACCATCCAATCGTATCCCATGACATTCGCCCCCTCCATCATTTGAATGCATATAATGCGTATGTTTCCATTTCCACGAGGCATGGAATAAACATACATGTCTTCTATCTCTTGACGCAGAACGATGGTATTTTCGACGATTGCCATGGAAATTTCACCTCTTCCGCCACTACAATAGCGTTTAACCGCCTTCTCCACCCGCAAATGGGCAGATTCCGGGAAAAAAGATTTCAAACGGTCTAGGTCGTCTTCTGATATTTTCTTAAATGGTATCATGATTTTGTGGCTTTACATCCTTGTTTTTGCTCACTGTTACAAAATATGTGCAAATAAAGATATTTTTTTGCACACTTGCAACTTTTTTGTGAATTATTTCCACATTCATTACATTTGTACTTGTTTATATTACATATTGAACAAATATGATTGTCGATTAGGATTGTTAAATAATACGATAACAACGTAAGACATAATAGTAGAAACACCTACACGGGCGAAGGACGCGCCATCCTCATCAAGAGGATGTTTCCCAGCGTGATGAAAAATATAGAACTAGACAGCATCCGCGACTTCAAGTTCCAGCCCGATACTGGCAGCATCGTGATAGATGAGACGCACAGCAATTTATCCAGCAGTTTCTCCTTAATGGTTCGGCTCTGCGGGTTCATCTTCCTGAAGAATGCTTCCAAGTCCAGGCCAGAGTCCTTCTCGATGGCGGTCAAAGCTATTTCAGCTCTTTTGTCGGTCTCGTGTTTCTTGTAGCGTGACACCAACCATACGATAATGGTCGGAAGCACTACAAAAATCCCTAAGAGGACTAATGTTTCTCCGAATTTCATACTTTTTATATTTTATCTGTTATACAATGTTTTTATTGTTCTCTTTTGAGCTCGCTCATATATATAACGAAACAGGAGGCTAAAAGGTGACAAAGTGAAGATTATTTTCTTTTTCAAATCATATTATGGCCGTTGAGGGCTTGATTAATTAAAAAGTTCATCTAATGTCACTTCATTGTTTACAATGCTCTTGTGCAGTCCGTCAGCCACGCCGAATGTTGTAACAAAGGTATTCACCAGTGCTTTTGTACATTTCGTGGCCTCACGGAATATTGTCATCCGCTGGCGCAGTTTCTTTTCGTATACATCCTTTAGCTCATAAGGACCGACGCTGAACTTCATCTCGCAAAGATGCACCATGCGGTCGGCCCGGTCGATGATAAGGTCAATCTGTGCGCCTTCCCTCTTGGCTGGGTCTTGATTGGCCTTGTCAGCCAATTGCCGCCAGGAGGAAACACTGGTTGCCATTCCAGAAATGCCAAGCGCCCGCTTTATCTGCCCTACGTGGCAGAGGCAAAGCAGTTCGAACGCCCTGCCCATCCAAGTTTCTACGCTGTGCGACTGGAAATTATGGCTCCACCACTGTTCATCGCCCGACAGGTCTTCGGCAAGGAACTTATAATAGAATAAGGTATAAAAGTCAACAAGCCTGTAAATGACATCGGTTGACTTTTTAGGGAAGCGAGCCATTTTGGCGATGAAGTCGCAGCGTTCCAGATTACGAAGTACTGCGGTGAGATTGCGCCCCTCTATTTTCAGAGA
>FLNY01002437.1_pt1 | contig 61559 bp, 46 predicted proteins | sample 1140381 | NCBI WGS metagenome assembly FLNY01 (sample SAMEA3878172, study PRJEB12797) | bioreactor metagenome | biome: Moose rumen | place: Sweden | collected 2011-10
GCAGGACGGAAATGTGGAACAGGCGCGCCAGGACATAGAAGATAAAGCCCATGACGATGGCCAGGCGAAGCACCACGCTGGTCACCAGCGGGGCCCGGTTGGCCGGGTTCTTCTCCCAGAGGGCCTTGAATTCCTCTGAACGGTTCTTTTTTACCAGAATGGCCCGGAGGAAGGGGGCCATGGCCAGGAGAATCGCAGCGGCCAGTGCCACGTGGGCCCAGATGCCGGGAATGTACTTTTCGGCCAACGGGAGCAGCAGGCCGAAGCCAATCATGCAGATGGCCAGGCAGAGGATGCCGTAAATGAGGATGGTGCTGCCCAGGGAGCCCAGGTAGGTTTTCCAGGGACTGTCTTTGGCGGCGGCCGGTTCCGAGGCCGATTCGGCATAGCCGTCCAGGAAATCCCGCGTTTTGGCCGGCAGGTGCCTGTAGATGAATCCATAGGCCGGTTCGGCCAGGCGGATCATGTAAGGCGTGAGGAAAATGGTTATCACCGACACGGCCACCACGATGGGGTAGAGGAAGTCGCCGGTAACGCCCAGCGCCACGCCCAGGGAGGCGATGATAAAGGAGAATTCACCAATCTGGGTGAGCGAGAAACCGCTTTGGAGGGCCGTTTTCAGCGGCTGTCCAGAAAGGAGCACGCCCACCGTGGCAAAGAAGGACTGGCCCAAGATAACGGTGAGGGTGATGACCAGGATGGGCAGCCAGTACTGGCCAATCATGGCGGGGTCCACCATCATGCCCACCGACACGAAGAAAATGGCCCCGAAGAGGTCTTTGACCGGTTTCACCAGCCGTTCGATATGTTCGGCCTCCAGGGTTTCGGCCAGGATGGAGCCCATGATAAAGGCGCCGAAAGCGGCCGAAAAGCCCGTCTTGGCCGCTACGACGACCATGAGAAAGCACAGGCCGAGCGACACCACCAGCAGGGTTTCGTCGTTCATGAGCGGGCGGGCCTTCCGCAGGATGAGCGGAATGAGGTAGATGCCCACCAGCAGCCAAAGGACCAGGAAGAACACCAGCTTGAGGATGCTCATCACCAGCTCGCCGCCCTCGAAATTGGAAGAGACGGCCACGGTGGACAGCACCACCATGAGCACCACGGCCAGGATGTCCTCCAGGATGAGGATGCTCATTACCAGGCCCGCAAATTTCTTCTTGGCCAGCCCCAGGTCCTCCAGGGCTTTGTAGATGATGGTGGTGGAGCTCATGCAGATCATCCCGCCCAGGAACAGGGCGTCCATCTTGCTCCAGCCGAAGGCCGAGCCCACGACGAAGCCCAGGACCATCATGCCGAAGATGATGGTGAGGGCTGCGATGATGGCCGGGCCGCCCACCTTCACAATCTTCTTGAAGCTGAACTCCAGGCCCAGGGCAAACAGCAGGAAGATGACGCCGATGTCCGACCACACATGGATGCTGGCCGTATCCATGACAGAGGGTGTGAGGGCAAAATGCGGGCTGGCGATGAACCCGGCCACAATGTAGCCCAGCACCAGCGGCTGCTTCAGCTTCTTGAAGACAAGCGTCATGACGCCGGCGCAGATGAGGATGAGCGCCAGGTCGGCAATCAGTGGGGCCAGTTCACTCATTTACTTGGCGTAGGCTACGGAACGGGTTTCCCGGATGACGGTTATCTTCACCTGGCCGGGATAGGTCATTTCGTCCTGGATCTTCTTGGCAATTTCCCCGGAGAGGACCTCGGCATCGTGGTCGCTCACCTGTTCGGCCCCCACAATCACGCGCAGTTCCCGGCCGGCCTGGATGGCGTAGGACTTGGTGACGCCCGGATAGGCGGCGGCCAGGTTCTCCATGCCCCGCAGGCGTTTGATATAGCTCTCGATCACTTCCCGGCGGGCACCCGGCCGCGCACCGGAAATGGCGTCTCCCACCAGCACCAGGGGCGCGTAGAGGGACGTCATCTCACATTCCTCGTGGTGGGCGCCGATGGCGTTGCAGATTTCCGGTTTTTCCTTGTACTGCTCGGCCAGTTTCATGCCCAGCAGGGCGTGCGGCAGCTCCGGGTCTTCCTCCGACACCTTGCCGATGTCGTGCAGCAGGCCGGCGCGTTTGGCAATCTTGGGGTTCAGTCCCAGCTCACTGGCCAGGATGGCGCAGATGTTCGCGACTTCGCGGGAATGCTGCAGCAGGTTCTGTCCGTAGGAGGAACGGTATTTCATGCGGCCGATCAGGCGCACCAGCTCCATCGATAGCCCGTGGATGCCCAGGTCTATGCAGGTGCGCTTGCCGGTTTCCAGAATTTCTTCTTCCAGCTGTTTTTGGACCTTGGCCACCACTTCCTCGATGCGGGCGGGGTGGATGCGGCCGTCCACCACCAGCTGGTGCAGGGCCAGGCGGGCCACTTCCCGGCGCACCGGGTCGAAGGCGCTGAGAAGGATGGCGTCCGGGGTGTCGTCCACCACAATCTCTACGCCGGTGGCAGCCTCCAGGGCCCGGATGTTGCGGCCCTCCCGGCCGATGATGCGGCCCTTGATGTCGTCGTTGTCGATGGGGAAGGTGGTGACGGCGTTTTCGATGGCCGTTTCCGTGGCGGTGCGCTGGATGGTGTTGATGACAATGCGCTTGGCCTCCTTGGCCGCATTCAGGCGGGCTTCGTCTATGCAGTCGTTGATGTAGGCCTGGGCCTCCGAACGGGCTTCGGCCTTCATGGATTCCACCAGCTGCGCCTTGGCGTCCTGGGCGCTCATGCCGGCAATGGCCTCTATCTGGCGGATGACCTGTCCACGGAGTTCCTCGTATTCGTCCTCCTTGGCCTTGAGCGCCTCCTGCTGGCCTTTCAGGAGATGTTTCTGGTTCTCCAGCTCCTTGTTCTTGCGGTCCGCCTCGTTCATTTTCTGGTTCAGGGTGTTTTCCTTCTGCTTTACACGGTTTTCCGCCTCCCGGATCTGGGCGTTTTTCTCATTCACCTGTTTCTCGTGTTCGCTCTTGAGGGACAGGTACTTCTCCTTGGCTTGGAGAATGCGCTCATTCTTGATTTTCTCTCCCTCGATTTCCGCTTTCTCCAGGATTTCCTCCTTCTTTCCCTTCAGGATGGACCGGCGGACGAGTATGTAGATGGCAAGGGCCAGGGCCGCCCCCACCACAAATCCGATAACTAAACTCAGTATGTCCATAAAGTATATATATTTGGTTAAAGTACTCAAAACAAAGGCAGTTCCCACTCCTGGGAGCTGCCAAATGGAAGAAAAAAGCCGTCAGCATCTAGTCAGAAAATCTTAAAAAATAAGATTTGGGTCCCGACCGGTTCCTGATATCCCCCGTCCTGTGCTGTGCACAGAATCCCCGTCACGGGTAAAATGGGCCCGTCATCCCCGGCCTGAGCGTACCCGGCGCGTTGAAACGTGTTGATTTCAGCTTTCGATGGGTGACGGCTTTATTTTGTTTGGATGTCTTGCAGATAGCGGTCCAGGTCTCTGACCAGCTGCCCCCGTTCCTGCTCCGCGGCCTCCGATTCCTTCTGCAGGCCGATCCGGTAAACGGTTTCGTTCAAGGCCACCAGCGACATCAGGTCCATGATGGTCTTGTCCGGATTCTTCCGGGTATAGGCGGCGAGGCGCTTGTTGATGGCTTCGGCGGCCAGCCGGTACACTTGCTCCTGTTCCGGAGAAGCGGCCATGAGGTTGTAGGTGCGGCCTGCAATCTTTATGCTGATCTTCTGGTCCATCATTGGTCCTCCAGGCAGGAGATGCATTTGCCGATCTCCCTGATGAGTGTATCCACCTTTTCCCGGGCGGCCGCTTTGTCCCCGCCGCCGGTGAAGGCTTCCGTGAGTTTCCGGGTCTCTATCTCGGACTCCAATTCCATAATTTGCTCCCTGAGGTTTTTCCCGGTTTCCTTGCACGCATGTAGCTCCTCGCGAAGTCGTTGGTTCTCCGCCTTCTCAGCCTCATAGAGCGCAATCAGCTGTTCGATTCTTTCTCTTAAATCTTCCAGCATAGCCGGTTTTTTACCTAATTCCCGCAAATTTAATAAAAATCCTGCAAAATCCTGTATTTATAATTGAAAAATTACAGGTTTGCAATCAGTTTCTTGAACAGCAGCGTCATTTTGTGGGCGGCGGCGTCGGCCGCCTTTACAATGGCCTCTCCGTCCGTGACATAGTCCTCGTCGTCCGTGGCATGGGCCACGTCCGTGATGACGGACATGCCGAAGACCGGAATGCCGCTGTGGCGGGCCACGATGACCTCCGGCACGGTGGACATGCCCACGGCATCGGCGCCGATGGCCCGGAAGTAGCGGTATTCGGCCGGCGTCTCAAAGCTGGGGCCGGTGCAGGCCACGTACACGCCTTTGTGCAGGGCGATGCCTTCTTCCCGGGCCAGGTCTTCGGCCTTGCGGATGAGCGTGGGGTCGTAAGGACGGGTCATGTCCGGGAAACGCGGGCCGAACTCGTCCATGTTGGGGCCGATGAGCGGGTTGGGCAGCAGGTTGATGTGGTCCTTGATGATCATGAGGTCTCCCACGTGGAAGCTCAGGTTGGTGCCGCCGGCGGCGTTGGAAACGAAGAGGTAGCGGATGCCGATGACCTTCATCACCTGGATGGGCAGGGTGACCTGGTGCATGGTGTAGCCCTCGTAATAGTGGATGCGCCCCTGCATGGCAATGACTTTCTTGCCGCCCAGGTCTCCCACTATGTAGTTTCCCTTGTGGCCGATGGCGGTGGAGACGGGGAAGCCCGGGATGTCCCGGTAGGGGATTACCAGAGGATGCTCTATTTCATCGGCCAGGCGGCCCAGGCCGCTTCCCAGGACGATGCCCACGACGGGCCGAATGCCGCCCAGCCTCTCCCGCAGGTAGTCGGCGGCGGCGTGAATGCTTTCCAAAGGATTCATATTCAGATATTTTCGATGAGTTTAATGAAAAGGCTTGTCATTTTGTCGGCGGCGGCGGCGGCGGCCTTCACTACGTCTTCGCCGTCGTTTTCATAGTCTTCCGAGTAGTCGTCGTGGGCTTCGTTGGTAATGACCGACATGCCGAAGACCGGAATGCCGGCGTGACGGGCCACGATGACCTCCGGCACGGTGGACATGCCCACTGCATCGGCGCCGATGGTGCGGTAGAACTTGTATTCGGCCGGGGTTTCGTATGACGGTCCGGTGTCTCCCAGGTAAACGCCCTGCTTGAGCGCGATGCCCATTTCGGCGGCCAGTTTCCGGGCCAGCTTGATGAGAGAAGGGTCGTAGGGACGGGTCATGTCCGGGAAACGCGGGCCGAACGCTTCCATGTTGGGGCCGATGAGCGGGTTGGGCAGCAGGTTGATGTGGTCCTGGATGATCATGAGGTCTCCCAGGTGCAGGCCGTAGCTTACGCCGCCTGCGGCGTTGGAGACCAGCAGGCAGCGGATGCCCAGGCCCATCATGACCCGGATGGGCAGCACCACGTTCTCCATGCCGTAGCCCTCGTAATAATGGATGCGTCCCTGCATGGCGATGACGGTTTTCCCGCCCAGGGTGCCCACAATGAAGTTTCCCTTGTGGCCCACGGCGGTGGAAACCGGAAAACCGGGGATGTCCCGGTAGGGGACCACAAGCGGGTCTTCTATGCTTTCGGCCAGGCGGCCCAGGCCGCTTCCCAGCACGACGCCCACCTGGGGGCTGCGTCCTTGGAGCCGGCCCCTGAGGCAACCCACCGCGCCTTGTATCTTTTCTGTTCTGGGGTCCATAGTTCTGGTGTGTGGTTAGGGTTATGAAGAAAAAGCCGGCATGTGGAGGTGCCGGCTGAGGGGTTTTAGAATGCTTCGTTTTCCTGTTCCTCCCGCGGGGTGTACTGGCGGATGGGCTGGTCGTGCAGCAAGTCGTGCAGGATGTACTGGACAGCTTCCTGCAGGCCCTCCTGGAACTTTTCGAAGTCTTCTTTGTAAAGGAAAATCTTATGTTTGTCGAACACGAACGAGCCGTCCCGTTCTACGCGGCGCTTGCTCTCCGTGATGGTGAGGTAAAAGTCGTTGTTTCCCTTCGTGGCCTTCACGTCAAAGAAATACGTACGCTTTCCGGCCCGGACAGGCTTGGAGTAAACGTCTTCCGAGTTGCGCTCCTGGGCATGGCCCCTTTCGTAATCTTCACTGTACATAGCGTAATTTAATTTGTTTCCAATTACAAATGTAGGGAAATTCTTGAAAAAACACTAACTTTGTGCAAATTTATTTGATTGACATCATGCTCAACAGACGTATCCTCAGAATCAAGGCGTTCAAGGTCCTGTATTCCTATGCAGAAAACCCGGACCTTACTTTGAAAGAGGCGTTGGGGAATCTGGATACATCCGCAGAGGCCACGCGGGAGCTGTACCTTTACCTGCTGGCCCTCATTCCCGCCCTCACGGCGGAGGCCGCCCGCCGGACGGAAGCGGCCCGGGGCAAGTTCAACCCCACGGAGGAGGAACTCCACCCCAACCTCCGGTTCGTGAACAACCGCGTCTCGGCCCTGCTGGACGCAGACCCGGATTTCCAACGGCTCCTGGAGAAGAAGAAACTCTCCTGGGAGCAGGACGACGCCTTTGTGCACGCACTCTATGAAAGCATAAAATCCCGGCCCTGGTATGCCGCCTACATGGCTGCCCCCGGGGATTCCCTGTCCCGGGACGTGGCGCTTTGGAAACATGTCTTCCAGGAGGAGCTGGAAGACAGAGAGGAGTTGGCCGCCATCCTGGAAGACCAGTCCATCTATTGGTGCGACGACCTCTCCTATGCCCTCCTGGCCTGCCTGCGTTCGCTGGACGGGATGGCCGTGAACAGGCGCTGGGACTACCCGCCGCTGTACCAGAGCGAGCAGCTGCGCGCCCAGGGCAAGCAGGTGGAAGACGACAAGGCGTTCGTCCATGCCCTCCTGACGGCCGCCTACGGCCGTTTCCAGGACTACGCAGCCCTGGTGGCCGGCTCTGTCTCCAAGTGGGACCGGGACCGGCTTTATACCACGGACATCGTGCTCATCGCCATGGGCCTGGCCGAGTCGGAAACCTTCCCGGATATTCCCATGAAGGTAACCATCAACGAGTACGTGGAAATATCCAAGTACTATTCCACCCCCAAGAGCCGCAGCTTCGTGAACGGGCTGCTGGACCGCCTGCTCAAGGAAAGAACAAATTAATTTACCTATATGCAAACACTTGTTACTTATGTGCTTCAGGCCGCTGCCCAGCAGCAGCAGAGCGCCCTTCCCACCATTCTGATGTTCGCCGCCATCCTGGTGGTGATGTGGCTGTTCATGATCCGTCCCCAGCGCAAGCAGCAGAAGCAGCTGCAGGAATTCCGCAATGCCCTCAAGAAGGGCGACAAGGTGGTCACCGCCGGCGGCATCTTCGGGGAAATTGTGGAAGTGAACGAAAAGACCGCCCTTATCCGCGTAGATGGGGATGTCAAGCTCCGCGTGGACAAACAGAGCCTGGTAAAGGATTATTCGGAGGCCGAATCCCAGAAGTAGGCCATGGAGTGGGGAAGACGTTGGCTGGTGCTGCTGCTGGCACTGCTCCTGGCCAGTTCCGTCTGGCTTCTGAGCAATCTTTCCCAAACGTACTCCGGGACCGTCAGCGTTCCGGTGGTGGCCCGTTGCAACCTGGACGGCTACCAGAATGAATCTTCCAATACGGTGCTGGTAAGCGCCCGCTGCCGTACGCAGGGTTTCCGACTGGTGCGGGAGCAGAGCCGCCGGGAGCGCAAGCCCCTGGTGGTGGACTTTTCCCCGTCGGACCTGCACCGGACGGGCCCGGAGACCTTCTGTATCATCGGCGGGGCCAAGAACTCTTACGTGAACCAGTTCTTCGGGGAAGAGACTACGGTGGAGGCCTTCATTACGGACACCCTCCGCTTCCACTTCCCCCGGGAAAACCACAAGAAGGTGCCGGTAGAGGTCTCCATGACCGTCCATTGCCGCAGCCAGTACATGCAAAGCGGCCCGTTCCGCACGTCTCCGGACTCGGTCACGGTATACGGGGAGGCCTCCAAGCTGGAGGGCATCGACAAGGTGACCACCGGCCGGCTGGTGCTTTCCGACGTGCACGAATCCCGTCATGGCATCCTGCGCCTCAATCCCATTTCCGGGGTGCGCATGTCGGTGGAGGAGGTTAGCTATGAGCTGCCCATTTCCCGCTTTGTGGAGCTCAGGAGCACCCTGCCGGTAGAGGTTTGGAACGCCCCGGCCGGCCGGGGGCTGCAGGTGTTCCCGGCTACGGCCGAAGTGGTCCTGCTGTGCGCCTTCCCCCTGGCCCGGGACCCGCTGCCGGATTTCCGCATCTATATAGATTACAAGGACTTCGCAGCTTCCATCACCGGTCGCTGCGTTCCGCGTACGCTGCGGCTGCCCGCCGGGGTGCTGGAATACCGGGTGAAGCCGGAGGTGTTCGACTGCATAGAATCGGCCCCATGACAACCATCCTGGTCACAGGCGGAATCGGCAGCGGCAAATCGGCCGTGTGCCAGCTGCTCCGGGAGCGGGGCATCCCGGTGTACGACTGTGATTCCCGCGCCAAATCCCTTTACGAGGAAGTCCCGGGGCTGCTTCCGGCCCTGGAAGAGGCGCTGGACACGCCCCTGCGCAAGGCCGACGGCCACCTGGACAAGGCCGCCCTGGCCGGACGCATCTTTTCCGACGCACAGGCCCGGGAAACCGTGGAGGCCGCGTTGTATCCCGCCCTGTTGGCCGATTTCCGCTCGTGGCGGGCGGCTTGCTCCTGCGCCCCCTTCGTGGTGGTGGAGTCGGCCATTCTCCTGTCCAAGCCCCTCTTCCGCGACCTTCCCGACGCCGTGGTGGTGGTAGAAGCCGCCCCGGAAGTCCGCCTGGCCCGGGTCATCTCGCGCGACGGGGCTCCGGAAGACGCCGTCCGCCGCAGGATGGCGGCCCAGGAAGCCATTTCCCCTCCCGGTGCGGCCGTCCTTCGCAACGACGGTTCCCTGGAAGCGCTCCGGGCCCAGGTGGAACGCGTTTTTTTCGGCGAAAATAACTATATTTGCAAGATACAGAAAAACCCTACACAAGCCATGAAAACCGATTTGGCAAAAACCCTCTCCATCCGTGGACACCACGGACTGTTCACTTATATCGCCCAATCCCGCACCGGCGCCATCGCCGAGGCTTTCGAGGACCGGAAGCGCTACAATTTCAGCGCCAACGCCGGTATCACCACCCTGGCCGACATCTCCATCTATACCGCCGATGGGGAGGTGAAGCTCCAGGAGGTCTTCGGGAAGATGCAGCAGGTGCTGGGCCAGGAGGACGCCCCCTCGGCCAAGGCCGCGCCGGAAGAGCTCAAGGCCCTGTTCGAAAAGGCCCTTCCCAATTACGACGGCAGCCGCTTCTACGTTTCCCACATGAAGAAGGTGGTGGAATGGTACAATGCGCTCAAGCACTACGCTTCCCTGGATTTCCTCACGGACGAGGAGCGGGAGGCCGAAGCTGCCGGCAGCCCGGAGGCCTAGGCCATGCCCTCGCTGCAGGTCGTCACGCTGGGGTGTTCCAAGAATACGGTGGACACCGAGCATCTGCTCTACCAGGTACGCGGCGCCTATGAGCTGGTGCCGGAAGGGGAGTCCCGTCCCTGGGTGGATGTCCTGCTGGTGAATACCTGCGGGTTCATAGGCGATGCCAAGGAGCAGTCCATCCAGACCATCCTTTCGGCCGCAGCCCGCAAAAAGGCCGGCCAGGTGGGTCGGCTGCTGGTGTTCGGCTGCCTGTCCCAGCGCTATGCCGCAGCGCTTCCGGAGCTCATTCCGGAGGTGGACGGCTGGTTCGGGGCCCGCACCCTGGACCCGCTGGTGGAAGCCCTGGGCTGCACGCCGGACCCCTCGGCGCAGCACCGGCGGGTGCGTACGGACGGCATCCATCCCTATGCCTACCTGAAGATTTCGGAAGGCTGCGACCGCCGCTGCTCTTACTGCGCCATTCCCCTCATCCGGGGTCCCCACCGTTCCGTGCCCATGGAAGTGCTGGTCCGGGAGGCCCGGGAACTCGCGGCCCAAGGGGTCCGGGAACTGATTGTGATAGCGCAAGATACCACCTATTACGGCCTGGACTTGTATAAAAAGCGCATGCTGGCCCCTTTGCTCCGGAAACTGTCGGAGGTGGAAGGCATTGAATGGATCCGCATCCATTATTCCTACCCGGCCGACTTCCCGGAGGATGTCCTGGAAGAGATGGCCACCAATCCCAAGCTGTGCCGCTACATGGACATTCCGCTGCAGCATATCTCGGACCGGGTGCTGGAGATGATGCACCGCCATGTGGACGGAGCGTGGACCCGCAGGCTCATCGCCCGGATGCGGGAGCGCGTTCCCGGCGTGGCAATCAGGACTACCCTCATCGTGGGCCATCCCGGAGAAAGCTACAAGGATTTCCAGGAACTGCTGGATTTTGTCCGGGAAGCCCGGTTTCAGCGCCTGGGCGCCTTCACCTACTCGGAAGAGGAGGGGACTTTCGATGCCGAACACCATCCCGACCGGGTGGCGGAGCGCACCAAGAAGAACCGGCTCAAAACGCTCATGGAACTCCAGCGTGGCATATCCCTTGCATACAACGAGTCCCGGATCGGAACCCAAACCCGCGTACTGGTAGATGACTTCACAGACGGCTTCCTGGTATGCCGCAGTGAGTTCGAAAGCCCGGAGGTGGATGGGGAGATCCTGGTAAAATATACGGCGGAGGCTTTTCAGGGTGCGGAACCTTCTTCCCTGGTGGGAACGTTCCTTACCGTGAAAATTACCGCGGCCCTGGAGTATGACCTTACGGCAGAATTAGTATGAAAAAGTTGTTTTCCCTGGCGGCCGTCCTGGCAGTGGCGGTCTCCTGCACGCCCCAGATTTACACGCATTACCTGGATGTGAGGAAGCCCTCGGACACCGGCTTGGACCTGTCCCGCAAAACCATGGCCATGGTCTATAGGGACGGGGTGGTCCCGGCCGATTCGGCCTTTAACCGGAGCCTGGCCTCGGCCCTGGCCCGTTCCCTGGAGGCCGATTACTTTGACGGACAGGAAGTGATTGGCCTGTACCGGATTCCGGAGTCTGACAGCCTGACCCTGGCGTTGATGCATTCGCTGGTGATGGATACCGGCGAGGATGTCATTTTCCTGTTGGCCAATACGCTGGGGGAGGCCCAGCTGGGGGGCAGGCAGGAAGTGGGCAATGCCCATTCGGTGGACTCGGCCTACGTGCATTCCGCCCAGGTGCCGCTCAGCACCCAAATCTACGTCTATGACAGCATGGGAGAGGATGTGGTGCGCCGCTTCACCGGTTCCGCCGTCCTGCATCCGCTGGTGTACGACAACGGGCTCACCCCGCAGGAGAACCTGAAAGACCAGGCCCTCCTTGTCGCCGCCGGCAGCGAGGCCGAACGGATGGGAGAGCGCATCGCGCGCCGCTTCGTGTCCAATTGGCAGACGGAAAGCTTCAGTTTCTACTATTACGACGACGCCAACTTCGACCAGTGGGAAAAGGCCATTCTGAGCGCCCTGGAAGGGAAATTTGCTGCAGCCATCGACGGCTTCGCCCCCTTCCTGAAGGGCGGTGGCGAGCGGCAGCAGGCCTGTGCCTGCTACAATATGGCCCTGGTGTCCTACATGACCGGCGACCTGTCCCTGGCCACCCGCTGGCTGGACTCGGCCGACGCGCTGTATCCGGATCTGGCGCTCACTCCGGGCCTGCGGAAAAGGATAGGGAACAAGGAGGCCGAAACCCGCCCGTAAAGTATTGGAAAAGTTCACAAATATCCTTATATTTGTAAAATTTAAAAATTACACAAACAAGTATAAATCATGGCAAACATCAATCTCCGCAAGTACGGCATCAAGGGCGTGAAGGAAATCCTTTACAACCCTACGTACGAGGTTCTTTACAACGAGGAGACCAAACCCGGTCTCGAGGGCTTTGACAAAGGCCAGGTTACAGAGCTCGGCGCCATCAACGTGATGACGGGCATCTATACCGGCCGTTCTCCCAAAGACAAGTACATTGTCTACGACAACACCACCAAGGAGGGTAAGAAGGGTGAAATCTGGTGGACCACGGAAGGTTATCCCAACGACAACCACAAAATGTCCGTAAGCACCTGGAAGGAGGTCAAGAAACTGGCCCAGCAGCAGCTCAGCGGCAAGCGCCTGTTTGTGGTGGACGGTTTCTGCGGCACCCACAAGGACACCCGCATGAAGGTCCGTTTCATCATGGAGGTCGCTTGGCAGGCCCACTTTGTGACCAACATGTTCATCCGTCCCCAGAACCAGAAGGAATTCGACCAGGAACCGGACTTCGTGGTCTATTGCGCCGCCAAGGCCAAGGTGGAAAACTACCAGGAGCTGGGTCTGCGCTCGGAAACCTGCATCGCCTTCAACGTCACATCCCGTGAGCAGGTGATCCTGAACACCTGGTACGGCGGAGAGATGAAGAAGGGCATGTTCTCCATGATGAACTACTACCTCCCCCTGAAGGGTATCGCCGCCATGCACTGCAGCGCCAATACGGACATGAACGGGGAGAACACCGCCATCTTCTTCGGCCTTTCCGGCACCGGCAAGACCACCCTTTCCACAGACCCCAAGCGCCTCCTCATCGGAGACGACGAGCACGGCTGGGACAACAAGGGCGTGTTCAATTTCGAAGGCGGCTGCTACGCCAAGGTCATCAAGCTGGACAAGGAGAGTGAACCGGACATCTACAACGCCATCCGCAGGGACGCCCTCCTGGAGAATGTCACCGTAGATGAGGCCGGCAAGATAGACTTCAACGACAAGTCCGTCACGGAAAATACCCGCGTGAGCTATCCCATCTACCATATAGAGAAGATTGTCCGTCCCGTCTCCCACGGCCCGGCGGCCAAGCAGGTTATCTTCCTCAGCGCCGATGCCTTCGGCGTCCTGCCTCCGGTGAGCATCCTCACCCCGGAACAGACCAAGTACTATTTCCTGAGCGGCTTCACCGCCAAGCTGGCCGGCACGGAACGCGGTATCACCGAACCTACGCCCACCTTCAGCGCCTGCTTCGGCCAGGCCTTCCTGGAGCTGCATCCCACCAAGTATGCCGAGGAGCTGGTGAAGAAGATGAAGAAGTCCGGCGCCAAGGCCTACCTGGTGAACACCGGCTGGAACGGTACCGGCAAGCGCATCTCCATCAAGGACACCCGCGGCATCATCGACGCCATCCTCAGCGGCGCCATTGACAAGGCCCCCACCAAGGTCATCCCTTACTTCAACTTCATTGTCCCCACCCAGCTGGAAGGCGTGGACACCGGTATCCTGGATCCCCGGGACACCTATGCCGATCCCGCCCAGTGGGAAGAGAAGGCCAAGGACCTGGCCGGCCGCTTCATCAAGAACTTCCACAAGTACGAGTCCAACAAGGCCGGCCTGGCCCTTGTGAAGGCCGGACCTAAGCTGTAATTGTGAGCCCGTCGTAGGCGGGTTGTACGATAGAATTTATCTTACGTTCTGCGCAGATCTCCCTGAGTTCTGCGCAGAATTTTTCATGGCGGGGGAAGGCATGGCTCAGATGGGTGAGCCAGGTATGCTTGGCGCCGATGCGCCCCGCAAGGTGCAGGGCTTCGTCCAGGGAGAAGTGGGAATGGTGTGGGTGGTAACTCACCGTATTCAGCGTCACATGCTCAAGGTCCCGGAGTTTCTCCAGTTCGCTTTCGGGGAGGGTGCTCATGTCGGTGATATAGGCGATGCGCCCAAAACGGAAGCCAAGGACGGGCATCTGCCCGTGGATGCCACGGATGGGAATGATGTCGGCCCCGTCGTGGGAGGCCTCCGTGACAGCATTGTCGGAGGGGACCAGGCTGCCATCGGCCTGCCTGTAGAAGTAGCCGATGTCGTGCACCCATTCCAGATCTCCGGTATTTTCGAGCGATTCCACGCGGAAGGGCCGCTCGTCAATCAGGTGGACGTGCCACTCCGGCGCACCGGGGTATTTGTGTTCGGCAAAAGCGTAGGCGTAATCGTTCCGGAGGGTCTGGAGCACTTTCTCTTCGCAGTATATTTCGGCCGCCTTCCGGTCTATATAATTAAAAGATCGCACGTCGTCCAGGCCGCCCGTATGGTCCTTGTGGTTGTGGGTGAGGAGGATGGCATCCAGATGCCGCACGTGGTGGGCAAGCATCTGGGATCGGAAATCCGGGCCGGCATCTACCAGGATGGTTTTCCCGTTATACTCTACCAGGGCCGATGAACGGAAGCGCTTGTCCTTGGCATCGGCCGACTGGCACACAGCGCACTGGCAGGCGATAATGGGTACCCCCTGCGAGGTCCCGGTTCCCAGAAAAGTAAGCTTGGTCATAATGTCACTTCCTCCAAAGTATTCACCCGCGAAGGGTCGTAAGGGCGCTCCAGGCGGATGTAATTGCCGGTGTAGCCGCCCATGCAGCCGTCTTTGACGGAAGACTCCCACAGGACCGTCTCCCTGAGGCCCTTGTTGGCGGCCACAAAGCTGCCGTGGAGCTCCTGGCACAGGGCTTCCAGCCGGGCCACCCGCTGGGTCTTCACACGGTCCTGCACCTGGTCTTTCCATTCGGCCGCCCGGGTGCCGGGCCGGCGGGAGTAGGGAAAAACGTGGATGTAGGCCGGTCGGATGCGGTCTTTGAGGAAGTTGTAGGTTTCCTGGAACAGCTCTTCCGTCTCTCCGGGAAGGCCCACGATGATGTCGATGCCGAAGAACACCCGGGACTCACCGGGGCGCTCCAGGGCCTGGCGGATATAGGCTATGCGGGAGGCGAAGAGGGTGGTGTCATAGCGCCTTCCCACGCGGCGCAGGATCTGGTCGCTGCCGCTTTGCAGCGGGATGTGGAAATGGCGCTGGAACTTGGTGCCGGAGGCAATCCAGTCAATGATTTCCGGAGTAATCAGATTGGGTTCGATGGAAGAAATCCTGTAGCGTTCAATCCCTTCCACGTCGTTTAAGGCTTTCAAAAGGTCCAGGAATGTTTCCCCGTTCGTACGGCCGAAATCTCCGGTATTCACGCCCGTAAGGACTATCTCTTTGCAGCCCTGTGCCGCAATGTCCTTCGCGGCCCTGACAGCCTCGCAGATGGGGATATTCCGGCTCCGTCCCCGGGCATAGGGAACGGTGCAGTAGGCGCAGAAGTTGTCGCACCCGTCCTGCACCTTCAGAAAACTCCGGGTCCGCTCCTCTCCGGAAGAATAGGCTCCCATGATGGTAGAGGGAGTAGGGAGGGGCCCGCCGGCTTGCCGGTGGGAGGGGTCACGAAGTGACGGTTTGGGAGACAATACTCCCTCTACCGTCTCTTTGACTATCTGCTTTTTCTCATTGGCGCCGAAGACTTTCCAGACGCCGTCCATCTCCAGGAGCCGGTCTCTCCGAAGCTCTGCGTAACAGCCGGTTACCACAATCCTGCCTTCCGGGGCAGTCTTGTGGGCGCGTCGGATGAGGTTGCGGGACTTCTTCTCGGCCGTTTCGGTGACGGCGCAGGTGTTAATCAGATAGACGTCGGCCGGGGCTGTCCAGGGAACCACTTCCCAGCCGGCGGACAGGAATCCCCGCTGGTAGGTGGAGGTTTCGGCGTAGTTCAGCTTACAGCCCAGGGTGGTGAACGCTATCTTCATAGATTCTTCGCTTCACAGATTCTTCGCTTCGCTCAGAATGACAAAGACGCAGGGACGCTTGCCGATTACGGGCGGGTTCCGCTTCCACTCGGCAACGGTGCGGGTTTTGACGAAGGCGTCCGGGCAGGTGAGGTTGGCCGCCAGGCACAGGTGCGTGTGGGGGGACAGGCACTCCAGCATGTCGGACAGCAGCGCGTCGTTGCGGTAGGGCGTCTCTATGAGGATTTGGGTCTGGTGGGCGCTGGCCGAGCGCTTTTCCAGCGCACGGAGCGCGCTGCGGCGCTCTTCGGTCTTGGCGGGGATGTACCCGCAGAAGGCGAAGGACTGTCCGTTGAGCCCGGAGGCCATCAGGGCCAGCATCAGGGAAGAGGGCCCCACAAACGGAACCACCTCAATGCCGTGCCGGTGGCAAAGGGCCACCAGGTGGGCACCCGGGTCTGCCACGGCCGGAAGGCCGGCTTCCGAGATGAGCCCTACGTTGCGCCCGTCCCGGAACAGCTCCAGGTACTTTTCTACCTCGGCGGGGGCCGTATGCTCGTTCAGCTGGTGGAATTCCAGGTCCTGGATATGCCCTTTGAGCCCGGCTGCCGACAGGTAGCGGCGGGCCGTGCGTACCTCCTCCACCACAAAGCACTCCAGCGTGGGCAGGAAGGAGAGGACCGGGGCGGGAATCACCTCGGAGGGGTCCCCTTCACCCAGGGGAGCGGGGATGAGATAGAGTTTACCGTAAGTCATGGGCGGAAGTTGCGTGTCCGGTGGAATCGATTTGCAGCACCACCTGCCGGGCAGTGGGGGACCCGCCTTCCCGCGGCGCAGCCTCTTCGGCAGGGGCCCTCCTGGGCCGGAACAGGCTCCGGAACAGCTGGCGGAAGGTGTTGAATTCCATCTGGTAGGTGATGCCGCCTCCGTTCCGCTGGCTGTTGTCCAGGTAGGAGGTGAACTGGTCGGCCGAATGGGAGAACAGGCTGGCCCGCAGGGAACCGCTCCTGTTCAGCTTGATTTCTATTTCTATGTCCCCGGCCACCTCCGAGCTGGTGGTGCCGTAGGAGGTCTGCTTGTTGCCCACCGAGCCGTTCACCACCACCCGGTTGTTGAACAGCTGGGTGGAAAGGGCCACGTCGAAGATATTGGTGCCGGTGTTGGTGGCCTGGTAGTTCAGGCCCAGGTCCAGCGGGATGTTCAGTTTCTGGAAGATGTTGTTAATCTGGCCCGCCATGATGCCGGTTACGTTGGAAAAGAGCATTTCCGACCCGTTGGTGGTGATTCCGGATTCTTCCGAAGGCAGGAAGCCGCCCGCCAGCAGCAGGTACAGGAACTGCTTCTGCACCTTGTCTTCCGTATTCAGGGCGGCGTCCACCTGAGCCTGCGTGGTGGGATTCAGGTCCGGAATGTCGATGGAGAACTGCACCTGGGGGTTGCGCAGCTTGTCGCTGATATGGATGCCGCATTCCACGGTGCGGCGGGTGACGGCGTTTTCGTCGGCAATCAGGTTGGCCAGGCTGGCCTTGGTGGTATAGAGCCCGTTCACGTCCAGGCTGGTGTCCCAGAGGTCTCCGTTGAAGTGGACCGAGCTGCCGTCCTGGATGGTGAAATCCCGGCTCACCAGGTTCAGGGCCGAGAAATGGAAGCTGCCCTGGCTCAGCAGGTAGTTTCCGTTGAGGGTGAGGGCCGAGGTGGCCGTCTGGCTTTCCAGCTCGATGACGCCCGTTCCGCTGGCTTTCAGGGAGTTCTCCTCGCTCAGGTCCAGATACACCATCACTTCCTGTGAAGGCCGGACCGTGAGCCGGATGCTGGTGTTCCCGCTTTTCTGCGCGGCCTTGGTGTTGGCGGCCATCATGCTCTCGTAGGGGTCCAGGTCCACCTCCGGGTCGGCCTCGGTAAAGCTGAGCAGCTGCGAACTGCGGCTGGAACTGGAGGAGCCGATGACCAGGTGGAAGTTCCCGTCCCGCACGGTGGAGGCGTTCAGGTCTATGTTCAGGTTGGGCGACCAGCCGGTTACGTCGGCCGATCCGGTGGCGGTAAGGTCTCCGAACATGAGGGGATTCATGCCCCGCTGGAGCTCCAGCACCTTCATGCGGTTCAGGCGTACGTGCACATCCAGGCCGAAGTTGGAGAAGCCCTCGGCCAGCAGGACGCTTCCGCGGATGGTTCCGCTGCCCTCATGGCTGTCCCGGATGCGGACATCTGTAAAGTGCAGGCCCTTGTTGTCCAGGTCCAAGCTTCCGGAGACCTGGTACGGCACCTGGGTTAAATCCAGGGCCAGCAGGCCGTCGTCCAGATGCAGGTTTTCGCTGGACAGCTGCAGGTCCTTCAGCGGACCGCGGGCCCGGACCTGGCCGCTGAGCCCGCCGCTGAACTGGGAGAAAACCGTTTCCAGCATGGGGGCCACATAGCCCAGATCCAGGCCGTCCAGGGTGGCCAGGGCATCCAGTTCTGCCGTGGAAGGCTTCAGGAATCCTTCCACCCCGATGGTCTTTTTTCCGTCCAGCCTGTTGCCCACAGAGATGTCGAAACGGTTCTGGGCTTCGTTCCAGACGCTCTGGATGTCCAACTGTCCCAGCCGTTTTCCGTAAACCAGCGTGGAGTCGCAGGTGATGCCGGCCAGCAGGCCTGCGGCGGGGCTGGAGGGGGAGAGGACCAAGGCCTGGCCCGTGGCCCGGCCCTGGAGCTGGAGCATGCCGCCCGTGAGGGTGTTCAGCAGGGCCAGGTTGAATTTCTCCATCCGGACCGTGAGGGTGTCGGGCTTGTCGGCCGAGAAGCCGCCGTCCACCAGCAGGGTCTCGTCTTCGTGGCTGGCAAACAGGCGGGAAATCTTCCAGTCTCCGTCGCGGAACAGGATCTGGTCGGAGGAAATGCCCCAGCCGTCGCCTTCGTAGTAGATATTGGAAGGGAGTGCCTGGGCGTTCACCGCCAGTTTGCCCTCTTCCCGGGACAGGTCGGCCCCCAGAATCAGTTCGGCCCGGGTTTCGGCCTCCGACTGGTTGTCGAACGAGTAGGACAGTCCCAGGTGGTTGTCGTTGGCGAACAGGGTGAGCCGGTTCCCCTTGAGCTCCAGCCCGGAAAGGTAGAGCGAGGAACTCACCAGGTCGGCCTGGAGCGCCTTGCCGGCGTTGTCCAGCGTCAGGAGCACGTTCCGCAGGTATTTGTCCCGGAAAGCCAGGCGGCCGGAAGTGAGGCGGCCGCCCAGGGTGCCGTCCTTCTCTACGGAAAGGTGCAGCTGGGTGTTGTTTTCCAGGTACAGCCCCGGAAGGGCGAAGTCCAGCAGGTCCCGGGCGTCACGCACGGTCAGTTGCAGGTCGTAATCCGTTCCGTCCCAGGTGTCGGGGGAAGGTTTTTCCCGGAGGGCGGGCAGCTCTTCGTCCAGGGTAAGTCTCCTGAGGTCTTTCACGAAGGCCAGGATGGATTCGCCGCCGGAGAAGCTGCCGTCCAGGAATTCCGATTCCAGGTCCATCCGGTGCCGGGAATGGGCGGCCTGGGCCGTGAGGGTGATATCCCCCACGTCGTGGACGCCGGCGTCGTTCTCCAGGTTCAGCCCCTGGATCCGGAAGCTTCCCTGCAGGTCTTTGTCATTCTGGACGGAAAAGTTGGATTCGGCCTGGAAGCTTGCACGGGAAGTGCCCCGCCAGTCCAGGTTCAGCGCCTGGAGGTTGGCCTCTTCCAGGTTCAGAAGAAGCTCGTAGCGGGATTGGGCGGGTCCGGAAGGCTGGCAGGCCGCGTGCAGGAGGAAACTCAGGTTGGGGTCGGCCGCTACGATGCGCCCGTCGAAGGAGCTTCCTCTGTAGTAGCCGGAGGCGGAAATGTTGCTGTAATTGTAGTCCAGGGCGCAGAGGCGGGAAATCTGCAACGAGTCTATCTGCAGCTGCGGACCGCCGGGAGCCAGGGTGGCGTCCAGGTGCGAGGCCAGGCTCACAGGCCCCAGGGCCTGGACACCCAGCAGCTGGCCCAGGTCCAGGTCCTGGGTTTTCAGCCGTCCGCCCAGGCCCAGCGGCTTTTCGGCGTCCACCACATTCCGCAGCACCAGATCGGCCAGGGCTGCTCCGCTGCCCATGGCGGCGTCTCCCCGTACGGAGAGGTTGTTGAGGGGGCCCTGGACGGAGCCGCTGAAGCCCAGCCGCTGCCCTTTGGCCAGACCGGACAGGTCCAGTTTCGTTCCAGGGGCCCAGGATTGCACAAAGCGGGCAAGACCGGGCATGTCAAAGTCCAGGCCCTCTATCTGGAAGTCCAGGGTGGTTTCCCGGATGGCCGGCAGCCCCTTCATGCCGCCCCGGATCTGGGCGGAAAGCCCGGCGTCGGGATCCTGCAACTGGACGTCCTGGAGGGTGAAGTTACTGACCGTCCCGAACAGTTTTCCCTGCAGCTGGGCGCGGAAGCTGGTCCCCTCCGGCAGGGGACTGAAGTGGCTTACGGTGTACATGGAAAGGACGGAGCCCCGTTCCAGCTCGGCCTCGATCCGAATCTTTTCTATGAAACGGCCATAGTCTTCCATCGGGCCGATGAGGTTCAGGTATTTGGCCCGGATGTGGGAATCCTTTTCCAGCAGTTCCAGCTCTGACAGCAGGACCTGGGCATTTCCCACCTTCACTTTTCCGGCGGCCTTTTCCAGGACGAAGCCGGTGGCGTCCTCTCCCAGGCGCAGTTCCTGCACGGTGCCGGTAAAGACGTTGTGGGCATAGCGGAGATTCCTGGCCTTCAGGATGCTCACCCAGGCATCCAGGTTGTTCCAGTCGATGGTGCTTTCCGGGAAAGCGGAACCGCTTTCCGCCATCCGGGCGGCGTTCACCGGATTCAGCAGGCGGAAGCGGAAGTCCCGCAGCTCCGCCTCCCGGGCGTCGAACAGGTTGCCGGAGTCTTTCTGCTCCTTGTCCGGCCGCTGCCGGATGCGGAAAATGCGCTGGATGTTGTTGGTGGGGCGGTCCGGATCTTCCGTGGGCTCGATAACCAGGTTGAAGACCACCCCCTGCGCCGTCAGGCGGCTCACGTGCACCCCCTCCTGATAGAACAGCCCGCGGATGGAAAAACGGGCCGACAGGTGCTGCAGCCGGGCAACGGTGTCGGCCCGGTGGTCCACGGCGGCCGGGTCCATGACCAGGACATCCTTGAGGACCAGGGTTTCGAAGGGCTTGAAGCTTACCTCAGAGAAGGAAATGTCGGCATCCAGGCTGTTCCGCAGTATCTTGACGGCCTTCTGGCCGAGGAAGGACTGCACCCGGGGCGACTGCACGGCCACCATGGCGGCCAGCAGCAGCAGGAACACCGTCACCAGCGTCCATCCCAGTACCTGGAAAGTTGTTTTCAGCCCTTTTTTCATAATCTTACAAAAATAAGAATATTTTTGATTTTATTGGGCGGGGGCTTGAGAAAAAAAGGCCGATTGCTTATCTTTGTTTCCGATAACCCGCTACGCGATATGAATCTGTTCCAACTGTTCAAAAACATACGCCCGTTCGTGCGGCCCTACCGCCTCCTGGTCCTGGTCACCCTCATCCTCACCCTGGTGGGGTCCATGATGCAGCAGGTGAACGCCATCGTGCTGGACCGCACGGTAGATGCCATCAACGCCCTCATCGGCACGGATTTCAGCTGGTCCCAGGCGGCCCGTATCCTCATTGTCATCTCCGTGGTGCTGCTGGGGAAGGAGATCCTGTCGGCCCTGATCACTTTTGCGCAGAACTATTACGGGGAACGGATGCGCATCTTCGTCTCGCGGGACCTTTCCCAGGCGGTCATCGAGAAGGTGCTCTCTTTCCGGATGGCCTATTTCAGCGCCGACGAAAATGCCACGGGAAAGGTCCAGGCCCGCATAGACCAGGGCGTGAGCAGCCTCTCGCGTACGGTGCAGAACTTCTTCATAGACCTGCTGCCCCTGTTCACCAGCGCGGCCCTGGCCCTGGTCCTCATGTTCGCGGCCAATGTCTATGTGGGGCTGGTGGCCCTGGGCATCGTGCCGGTGTATTTTTGGATTACGGTGCGCCAGGCGCGTCGGCTCAAGGGCTGGCGCCGGGAGATGCGTTCCCACCTGGAGACCAAGAGCCAGGGCATCAAGAACATCATAGATTCCATCAGCGTCATCAAGTCCTTCAACCGGGAGCAAATAGAGGCCCACAAGCAGCTGGACATCCAGAACCAGGTGACGGCCAACCAGATGAAAACCCGGAAGGTGGCGTTTTACTTCAACGGCCTCAAGAGCTTCGTCCGGCAGATCGGGACGGTGCTGGTCATCATCCTCACGGCCTATCTGGTGCTCTCCGGGTATCCGGGCATGAGCATCGGCAAAATCATGTACCACGTGATGCTCTTTTCCAACGTGGTGGCTCCCATTACCCAGCTCCAGCGCATTTTCGACGACGTGAACGACGCGCTCATCTATGCCGAGGGCTTCTTCGGCATCCTGAATTCGGACGCCGAAATAGAGTCCAGCGGGGAGTACCGGCCCGCAAAGGTGGAAGGCCGTTTCGAGCTCGAGGACGTGGATTTCACCTATCCTGGCGGGACGCAGGCGCTTTTCGGGGTGAATATGGTCATCGAACCCGGGAAGATTACCGCGCTGGTGGGCCTGTCCGGCGCCGGCAAGAGCACCATCGTGAACCTGCTGGACAAGTTCTACGAACCCCAGCGGGGGCGCATCACCCTGGACGGGGTGGACCTGCGGGAATATGACACCCGCTATCTTAGGGAGCATATCGGCCTGGTGCTCCAGAAGAACCACATTTTCGACGGCACCATCGAGGAGAACATCCGCTATGGGAAGCCCGACGCCACTTTTGAAGAGGTGGTGGAGGCTGCCAAGAAGTCTTATATCTACGACCAGATCATGGCCCTTCCCAAGCAGTTCCAGGGCAAGGCGTCGGACCTCTCCGGCGGGCAGCAGCAGCGCATCGCCATTGCGCGCATGTTCCTCAAGAATCCGCCCATCATTTTCCTGGACGAACCCACGGCCTCCCTGGATGCCGTCGCCACGGAGCAGATCAAGAATAGCATCGACGCCATCAAGCGGGACCGCACGGTCATCATCATCTCCCACAGCATTTCGCAAATCATCGACAGCGAGATGGTCTATGCCCTCCGGAAAGGCCGTGTAGAACAGTCCGGCCATCCCGACCAGGTATACCGGATGGGCGGGGTGTACAAGGACATCATCGATGCCTCGGCCCGCAGCCTGAACATAGACAAGATTGCCAGAACCCTGGAAAGCCAGGACGCCTAGAAGTCGGCCATCCGGGAGACGGGGGCCACGTCCAGGGGGGTGCGGATGCCGGCGCGGTACTGGAACCAGCCGGCGACGGCTATCATGGCGGCGTTGTCGGTGGTGAATTTCCGCTCCGGCAGGTAGGTGTTCCAGTGGCGCCGGAGGCCTTCGGAGAGGATCCGTTCCCGCAGGCCGCTGTTGGCGCTGACCCCGCCGCCGATGGTGATTTCCCGGATGCGGGTTTCCCCCGCGGCCCGGACCAGCTTTTTCAGGAGAATGTCGATGAGCGTCTTCTGGAAGCTGGCGCACAGGTCTTCCTTGTTGTTTTCCAGGAAATGGGGGTCTTCGGCCATCCGGTCCCGCACAAAATAGAGCAGGGAGGTCTTGACGCCGCTGAAACTGTAGTCCAGGCCGGGGATGTTGGGCTGGGCAAAGCGGAAGCGGTCCGGATTGCCCTCCCGGGCCAGGGCATCGATGACGGGGCCGCCTGGATAGCCCAGGCCCAGCATCTTGGAACACTTGTCAAAGGCCTCTCCCACGGCGTCGTCCAGGGTCTGCCCCAGAATCTGGTATTCCGTGGGGCTGGTGACTTTCACAATCTGGGAGTTGCCGCCGGATACCAGCAGACACAGGTAGGGGAAGGAAGGTTCCCGCACCGGGACGCCTTCCTGGCGGATGAAATTGGCCAGGATGTGCCCCTGGAGGTGGTTCACCATGACCAGGGGAATGTCCAGCGAGAGGGAAAGGCCCTTGGCGAAGGAGGTGCCCACCAGCAGCGATCCCAGCAGGCCCGGACCGCGGGTGAAGGCGACGGCGGTCAGGTCTTCCGCCGTGACGCCCGCCTTCCGGAGGGCTTCCGACACCACGGGCACGATGTTCTGCTCGTGCGCCCGCGAGGCCAGCTCCGGTACCACGCCGCCGAAATCCTTGTGCACCTGCTGCGAGGCAATGACGTTGGACAGCAGCACGCCGTCGCGGATGACGGCCGCCGAAGTGTCGTCGCAGGAAGATTCTATGCCCAGGATAATGTCTGCCATTCCGGATGCAAAGTTAGCATTTTTCTGCACAGTTGATACCGTCCAGGGCCGAAGAAACGATGCCTCCGGCATAGCCGGCGCCTTCCCCGCAGGGATACAGGCCCGGCACGTCCACGTGCTCCAGGGTCTGCGGATTCCGCGGCAGCCGCACCGGCGAGGAGGTGCGGGATTCTACGCCCAGCAGCAGGGCGTCGTTGGTGTAGTATCCGTGCATCTGGCGGTCCACCTGGGGGAAGGCCCGTCGCAGGCGCAGGGCCACGTGCTCCGGCAGCAGCTGGTGCAGGGGAGCGGAGACGGCCCCCGGATGGTAGGAAGTCCTGGGAAGATCGGCCGATACTATGCCGCGGCAGAAATCTTTCATCCGCTGGGCGGGTGCCTGGAGGGGATGGGTGCCGCCGTGGTCCTGCACATAGCGGAACATGCTCCGTTCGATGTCCCGCTGGTAATCCAGCAGCGCGAAGGGGCCTTCGTACCCGTCCGGGGTGTCTCCGGGCTCTATTTGCACCACCACCCCGGCATTGGCCCATTTGGAATTGCGGGCCGCATTGGACATGCCGTTGAGCACCACCGTCCCTTCCTCGGTGGAGGAAGGCACCAGGATGCCGCCCGGGCACATGCAGAAGGAGAAGACCCCGCGGCCCTCCACCTGCTGGACGAAAGCGTATTCGGCCGTGGGCATGAACGGCTGGTACTTCCCGTGGTAGCGGATTTGGTTGATGAGCCACTGCGGATGCTCTACCCGCACGCCCAGGGCAAAGCCTTTGGCTTCCAGGGCCCAGCCGCTGCGCTGGAAGAGCCCGTAGATGTCCCTGGCCGAATGTCCGGTGGCCAGGATGACTTTCTGCGCCTTGTAAACGCTTGTGCCGCAATAGACTTCAAAACCATCGGCGTGGCGGACGATGTCCGTTGCCCGGCTGTCGAAATGGTATTCCCCGCCGTGCTCCTCGATGCAGCGGCGGATGTTTTTCACAATCTCCGGCAGGCGGTCGGTGCCGATGTGCGGGTGGGCGTCTATGAGGATGTCCGGATGGGCCCCGAAGGCCACCAGAAGGTGCAGCACCTCCCGGATGTCGCCCCGCTTGGAGGAACGGGTAAACAGTTTTCCGTCGCTGAAAGCCCCGGCACCGCCTTCTCCGTAGCAGTAATTGGAATCCGGGTCGACTACCCCCTGCAGGGAGAGCCTGGCCATGTCCGCCTTCCGGCGCTCCACGTCTTTTCCCCGCTCCAGGATAAGGGGTTTCAGGCCCTTCTGCAACAATTTCAGGGCGGCGAACATGCCGGCCGGTCCGGCGCCAATCACAATCACCGGGCTGGCCTGATGCACGTCCCGGAAGGGGGCCGGCACGTAGGGCTCATAGGGCTCTGCGTCCCGGTAGGCCTGCACCCGGTAGCGGTACAGGATATCCTGGCGGGCATCCACGCTCCGGCGCACCACCACGGTCCGTCCCACCTTCTCCGGCCGTACGCCCAGCGCCTTGGCCGCCGCTTCCCTAAGCTCGGCCTCCGACAGCTCTTTCCCAATCTTTTTGGCAAGTTCAAATTCTTTCATGCAATCCGTACAGGCTTTGTCCGGGCCCGGGCACACTTACAGTTTCACCAGCGCCCGGCCGGCGCGGCCGTCGATGCACACCGTGAGGGGCTCCTGGAGGCGGATGTGGCGGAGGAATTCCGTCTCGTACACCGCAGGCAGGGCGTCCAGGGCGCTCAGGTCCAGGGAATCGCCGGGGCGGGAGTAGGGATCCACGTTCACATAGCCGGCATTGAAGGAAGTGAGGTTCTGGAAGAAGTGCGTTCCCTGGCTGGGATCTACGCGGAAGTCCGGCAGGCAGCACTCGATGAGGGCCTTGGTCTCGGAAATGTCGCTCCAGGCAACCGGAACGCCCAGGGTGGGAATGCTGGAGCCCCATCGGCCGTAACCGATGAGGACGTACTGCCTCCCTTCTGCACGGAACCGCGTGTTGAGCTCCCGCAGCTGGGCGGCCATTTCCACCGTCTTCATCTTGTCGAAGCTGTCGGCCTTCAGGTACACCACGTCCTTCAGGTCCGGAATCCAGCCGGTGCCCAGGGCGCTTTCCGAGTGGACCAGGGCGCCCGAGCAGTCTATCTCCCGCCAATCGACTTCCGTTTGCAGACTGTCGGAAGAGATGGGCCTCACTTGCAGGGCGTTAAACAGACCCGTCGAGAGTTCTACGGCAAATTCTATCTCTACGCTGCAATTCATTTCCTGGGTGCAGATGTCCAGCAGGCGCTGGATGATGGGCGCCAGGGGGAAAGTCCCGTAACGGAGCACGTGCGCGAAGGTGACAATCTTGGGCCCGCGGGGGAAAGGGGAGTCCACGATGCGCATGTTCTCGAAGTCGTAGGTGGAGACCACCTTGGAGAAGGCCTGGAACTGTCCGCAGTCGGAAATGGGAATGCGTTCCAGGTTCACGGCGTCGTCCACGGAGGTCTTGAACTTTTCCGGCTGCAGGTTCAGGGCATACATCACCTGCTGGGTCTCCTTCATGGCCAGGTCCGGCGTAGAGGTCTGGAGCACGTGCTTGGGATAGGTAGGAGAGAAGCGCAGGACCTGCTCCCCGTCCACCACGGCCTTGCCCAGGCCGAAGGCCACCTTGGCAATGCCTTCATCGGCCTTTTCGTAGCCGATGGGGTAGAAATTCACGCTCCGGGCCACGCCGGAGATGGTGGGGAAGAAAAAGCCGCCCTCCTCCGAGCCGCAGATTTCCTGCAGGACGATGGCCATCTTCTCTTCCGAGATGACGTTGGCCGTGGCCGTGATGTAGCCCTTGGACGAGGCGAAATAGACCGAGGCGTAAACGCTCTTGATGGCTTTGGAGAGCAGGCGGAGCTCCTGGTCCTCGTTCTCTACGGCCGGAATCATGTAAGTGGAATAGACCCCGGCAAAGGGCTGGTAGTAAGAATCTTCCAGCTTGGACGAAGAACGGACGGCCAGGGGTGTACGCACCACCCGGATAAAGGCCCGCAGGGCCTCGATGAGGTCTGTGGGCAGGTTGGAGGAGACGAACTCGGACAGGATTTCGGCATCCGAGATGTCCGAGTTGATGACATACTGCAGGCCGTTTTCCAGGATGAACCGGTCGAAGTACTCCGTGGCGATGACCAGCGTGCGCGGCACCATCACATGCACATCCTCCCACTCCGTGTACAGGTTGTGCTTGTACAGGATGTGGTTCAGGAAGGCCAGGCCGCGGGCCTTGCCGCCCAGGGAACCTTCCCCGAAACGGGAGAACCAGATGGTGTCGTTGAACGTTTCCGGGTTGAAGCGGGCTACCACGCCCAGGCTCTGCCGAACGCGGTAGCTGTGGATGAGCGGGATGGCCATCTCGCGGAACTCGGCGGCCGTGGGCAGCATGCTGCTTTTGATGGCATTCCCTTCCTGGAAGATACCCCGGGCCAGCAGCCAGCGGGAAATGTAATTCTTGCTGCGGAGCTTGTCCAGCACCTTTTCCGGCAGGGTTCCCAGGACCTCTTCCACCCCCTGCAGGTCGCTGGCCCGGGCTATTACCCGCCCGCGCTCGTTGGTGGCCACAAAGTCTCCGAAGCCGAATTCCCGGCCGATGTATTCCGTGAGCTCGTGCGTGAGCGTCTTGGAACGCTTCATCAGGAAGCCGGCCTGCAGGCTTTCGGCCACGGAACGCATGCTTTCCTGGGAACTTTGCATGAGGATGGGCATGCGGGGCGAGTCGCTGCGGATGAAGCGGCACAGGTCCACGCCGGCATCCAGCTTCTCCTGAGAGGACTTGTCGCCCCGGTGCAGCACGAAGCCGATGTCGGAGATGACTCCCAGCAGGTTCTCCTTGTAGGTGTTGTAAAGGTTCAGGGCGTCCTCGTAGTTGGTGGCCATGAGGATCTTGGGACGGGCCCGCTTGCGGAAGATCTGCTGCTCCTCGTTCAGGGCGTCGCGGATGGCGTCGCTGTTCTGCTGGAGCACCAGCTTGTACAGCAGGGGGAGGTAGGTGGAATAGTACCGGACCGAATCCTCTACCAGCAGGATGCACTGCACCCCGCCTTCCAGGATGTCCACCGGGGCGTTCAGGCTGTCTTCCAGCAGCTTGATGATGGCGATGATGAGGTCTGTGCTGCCGTTCCAGCAAAAGATGTAGTCTATGGCGGAACGGTCGTGCTCTTCCATCTGCCGGTAAACTTCCTTGGAGAAGGAGGTGAGCAGGACCACCGGGACATCGGCCCCGAATTCCTTGATCCTGTGGGAGAAGGTGAAAACGTCCACCTCCCCCACATTGTACATCGTTATGACCAGGTCCCACCTTTCTCCGGCTTCGGCCCTGTCCAGGGCCTCACGGGTGGAAGCGGCGCGTACGAACAACGGCGGATTGCTCAGGTTGAGTTCCACGTATTCCCGGGCGATGCGGGCGTTCAGGCGCCCGTCCTCTTCCAGGGAAAAATTGTCGTAGTTGTTGCAAACCAGCAGGATCCGGCGGATTCTCCTGGTCATCAGCGATGTAACGTCTGTCATAAAACTATACTAGTCCTTGGTCTGCCATGGCGCCGGCCACCTTGATGAAACCGGCGATGTTGGCTCCCTTTACGTAATTGACGGTTCCGTCTTCCCGGGTCCCGTACTTCACGCAGGCGGCATGGATGTCCTGCATGATGCGGCGCAGGTAGCTGTCCACCTCTTCGGCCGTCCAGCTCTGGCGCATGGAGTTCTGGCTCATTTCCAGGCCGGAAGTGGCTACGCCGCCGGCATTGGAGGCCTTGCCGGGGGAGTACAGCAAGCCCGCATCCTGGATAATCCGGATGGCTTCCGGGGTGGTGGGCATGTTGGCTCCTTCGGCTACGCACATGCAACCGCCCTTGACCAGGTTCTCCGCATCGGCCTTTCCCAACTCGTTCTGCGTGGCGCAGGGGAGGGCTATGTCGCAGGGAACCTTCCAGGGACGCTCGTCGGGATAATAGGTGGCGCCGGGGAATTTGTCGGCATATTCCTTGATGCGGCCGCGGCGGATGTTCTTGAGCTCGAACACATAGGCCATCTTTTCCTCCGTAAGGCCTTCCGGGTCGTGGACAAAGCCGTTGGAGTCGGACAGGGTGACCACCTTGGCGCCCAGACGCATGGCCTTCTGGGCGGCATACTGGGCCACGTTGCCGGAGCCGGAGATGCAGACGGTCTTGCCCTCGAAGCTTTCCCCGCGGGTAGCGAGCATCTGCTCGGCAAAATAGCACAGGCCGTAGCCCGTGGCCTCCGGGCGCAGGAGGGAACCGCCCCAGGCGAGGCCCTTTCCGGTGAGGGTGCCGGAGAATTCATCCCGCAGGCGCTTGTACTGGCCGAACAGATAGCCGATTTCACGGCCTCCCACGCCGATATCGCCGGCCGGCACGTCCGTGTTGGGGCCGATGTGGCGCTGGAGCTCCGTCATGAAGCTTTGGCAGAAACGCATGACCTCGTTGTCGGAGTGGCCGCGGGGATAGAAGTCGGCGCCGCCTTTGGCCCCGCCCATCGGCAGGGTGGTAAGGGCGTTCTTGAAGGTCTGCTCGAAGGCCAGGAACTTCATGATGGACAGATTGACGCTGGCGTGGAAGCGGATGCCGCCCTTGTACGGGCCGATGGCGCTGTTGCACTGTACCCGGTAGCCGCGGTTGATGTGGATTTCTCCACGGTCGTCCATCCAGGGTACACGGAACATGACCACCCGCTCCGGCTCCACAATCCTTTCCAGGATTTTTTGGTCCATCAGGTGAGGATAGCTGGTGATATAAGGAGCTACACTTTCCACCACTTCGCGAACGGCTTGGTGAAATTCGGGTTCACCGGGGTTCTTGGCTATGACATCGGCCATGAATCCCTCCACATAGTTTTGGGTAAATTTGTCCATAAGTCCGAGATTTATACACTACACTAACGTTTGCAAATATAATAAAATATTTAAAGAATAACCAAAAAAATTGTACCTTTGTGTGGAATGGTACCGGAACTCGTAGGCAAATACATCTTTCTGGTCCAGGTCTTCGTGGAGGCCGGGGACCGGGGACTGTCGCTGCAGGAGGTGGCCCGCAAGTGGGAAGACCGCTACGGGACAGCCTATCCGCGGCGCACTTTCCTGAACCACCGTTCCGGGGTGGAGGAGGTTTTCGGCATAGCCATCACCTGCGACCGTTCCACCAACCGCTACCGGATCTGCGAGGCCAGCAGCGCCGTGGACCGGCAGGAAGCGGTGAATTACCTGATAGACACCTTCACGGTGAACAGCCTGCTCACCCTGGGGAAAGAGCGCCTGAGCGGCCGGGTGTCGGTAGAGGAAATCCCCTCCGGAGGGCGGTACCTTACCTCCGTGATGCAGGCCCTCCTGGACAATGCCGAGCTCCGCATCACCTACCGGAAATACCTGAGCGAAGAGGAGGACGTGCGGCTCATCCGGCCCTACGCCCTCAAAGAATTCGAGAAGCGCTGGTACGTGGTGGCCTACAGCCTGGACCGGTCGGCGCTCCGGGTCTTTGCCCTGGACCGGATTATGGCCCTGGAACGCACCGGGGAAACGTTCCGGATGCCCGCCGGTTTCCGGGTGGAAGAGCTGTTCGGGGCCAGTTTCGGCATTTACCTGCCGGAAGGGGAGGCACCGGTGCTGGTGAAGCTCCGCACCACCCTCCGGGAGGCGGCCTACCTGGAGGACCTCCCCCTGCATCCCTCGCAGCTGCTGGTCCGGCGGGAGGCAGACCACTGCCTTTTCGCCCTCCGGGTAATCCCCAATCCGGATTTCGTGATGGAACTGCTCCGGCACGGGAACCGGCTGGAGGTGCTGGAACCGGCCAGCCTGCGGGAAACCGTCCAAAAGGAATTGGAACAAGCACTTGCACTATATGAAACTTAAATCTTTAATGCTGGTGGCCGGCGCCCTTGCCCTGGCCTCCTGTGAATCGCATGAAATGAAGCCCCAGAAAGCTTACATCGGACCGTCCGACATCCGGATCCAGGACGGCCAAATGACAGCGGAAGCGCTCCTGTCCCTGGGGCGCCTGTCGGACCCGCAGCTCTCCCCGGACGGGAAAACCATCCTCTACGGGGTCAGCTATACGGACATCGCGGCCAACCGCAGTGTACGCAACCTGTTCACCGTCCCGGTAGAGGGCGGTGCGCCCACGCAGCTGTCCATGGACGGAAAGAGCCTCTTGTCGGCCCGCTGGGCGCCGGACGGGAAAGCCGTCTACTTCCTGCAGGAGGGGCAGCTGTACAAGGCGCCCTACCACAACGGCCGGCTGGGCCCTCGGGTGCAGCTCACGGACGTCCCCAAGGGGATAGACGACTACCTGCTTTCCCCGGACGCTTCCCGGCTGATCTACGTCTCGGCCGTCCACAGCGCCGTGGAGGTGCCCCAGGACACGGATCCGCTGCTGGACAAGGCCGAAGCCTATGCCACGGAGGACCTGATGTACCGCCACTGGGACCACTGGCGTACGGAGCTCAACCATTCCTTTGTGGCGTCCCTGGAGGAGGGGCTCATCCGGGAAGGCACGGACATCCTGGGCGGGGCCGATGTGCTCTTCGAGCTTCCGAACGGGCCCTTCGGGGACGTGGCCGACTTGTGCTGGAGCCCGGACGGCCGCTACATAGCCTATACCTGCAAACCCCTCACGGGCAAGCAGTACGCCTTTTCCACCAATACCTGTCTGTACATCTACTGTCCCGACAGCGGGGAGACCACGCAGATAACCTTCCAAGGCGGCTATGACACCCATCCCGTGTGGAGCCCGGACGGCAGCCGCCTGGCCTGGCTTTCCATGCAGCGGGACGGGTACGAGGCCGACAAGGTGCGCCTGATGGTGGGGGAGGTGTCGGGCTCGGAGGTCACGGACATCCATGACCTTACCGCCTCTTTCAAGTATAACGCCGACGGCCCTGTCTGGGCCCAGGACGGCAAGTCCATCTATTTCGCCGCCCTTGCCGAAGGCCTGCAGGGCATTTTCAACGTGGTGGTGGAGGCCGACGAGCCCGCCATCTTCCGGCTTACGGCCGACAACCTCTGGTTCGACTTCTCCTCTCCTTTCGGCGTGCTGCAGGACGGGACGCTCCTGACCGCCTACGCTTCCATGGACTTCCCCACGGAGCTGGCCGCCGTGAACGACCATGCCGTCCGGCAGATCACTTTCGAGAACGAGCACATCCTCTCGCAGCTGGACCCGCACGAGACCGAGGCCCGTTACGTCCGGACGGTGGACGGGGAAGAGATGCTCACCTGGGTGCTGTTCCCGCCGCAGTTCGACCCCACCCGGGAGTACCCCGCCATTGAAATCTGCCTGGGCGGCCCGCAGGGCACGCTTTCGCAGGGCTGGAGCTACCGGTGGAACTATCTGCTGATGGCGCACCAGGGCTATGTGGTGGTGCTTCCCAACCGGCGCGGGACGACGGCTTTCGGCCAGCCTTGGTGCGAGGAAATTTCGGGCGATTACATCGGCCTGAACATGCAGGATTACCTGAGCGCCGCCCGCATGATCAAGGCGGAACCTTACATCAGCGGGGTGGCGGCCTGCGGCGCCTCGTACGGCGGTTACAGCATCTATTACCTGGCCGGCATCCACGGCGACGTGTACGACTGTTTCATAGCCCATGCCGGCATTTTCAACGAGGAGCACATGTACATGACCACGGAGGAAATGTGGTTCCCCAACTGGGACAACGGCGGCCTGCACGAGTATGCCTATGCGGAAGGCGGGGTGGGCCCTGCCGGCGACGGAATCACCTTCGGCGGCCTCGCCCAGGGCGGTTCTCCCTGGAGCAGCCTGCCCAAGGCCCGCCGCCATTACGACAATTCCCCCCACAAGCTGGTGCAGAACTGGCATACGCCCATCCTGTGCATCCACGGCGGCATGGACTTCCGGGTGCCCTACGATGAAGGCATGGCGGCTTTCAACGCCGCCCAGCTGCAGGGCGTCCCTTCCAAGCTGATTGTCTTCCCCGGCGAGAACCACTGGATCCTGAAGCCGCAGAACGCCCTCTACTGGCACCGCAGCTACTTCGGCTGGCTGGACCGCTGGATGAAAGGCTAGGAAATCTGGGAATAGTCCCTGGCAGCGTACCTGTCGCGGCGGAGTTCGGCCGCGAGGGGGGCGTTGGCGGGGGTTTCCAGGCCGGGGTCCTGGTCCAGGATGTGCTGGGCGTAGGCGCGGGCCTCCGAGAGGAGGAGGCCGTCCCTGGCCAGGGAGGCGATGCGCAGGTTGACGGGGAGGCCGCTTTGCTGGGTGCCTTCCAGGTCTCCGGGCCCCCGCAGCTTCATGTCCTCTTCGGCCAGTTCAAAGCCGTTTTCCGTGGCACAGAGCAGGTCCAGCCGCTTCTGGCTCTCTTTGGACACTTTCCGGCCCTTCATCAGGATGCAGAAGGACTTTTCGGCCCCCCGTCCTACGCGGCCGCGCAGCTGGTGCAGCTGGCTTAGGCCGAAGCGTTCGGCGCTTTCGATGACCATGACGGAGGCGTTGGGAACGTCCACCCCCACTTCTATGACGGTGGTGGACACCAGAATCTGGGCCCGTCCGGCCACGAAGGCGCCCATGTTGAAGTCTTTCTCCTGGGCGCTTTGCCGGCCGTGGACGATGGCCACCTTGTACTGCGGCAGCGGAAAAGCCTTTACCACCTCCTCATATCCCAGCTGCAGGTTCTTGTAATCCAGTTTTTCGCTCTCGAAAATGAGCGGATACACAAGGAAGGCCTGGCGTCCCTTGGCCAGCTCTTCCCGGATAAAATTATACAGGGCGTGACGCTTGTTCTCTCCCACGCAGAGGGTTTGGACGGGTTTGCGGCCCGGCGGCATCTCGTCTATCACGGACACGTCCAGGTCTCCGTAAAGGGTCATGGCCAGGGTGCGGGGAATGGGGGTTGCCGTCATGACCAGCACGTGCGGCGGGATGCCGCCGGCGCCCTTGTTCCAAAGCCGCGACCGCTGCTCCACGCCAAAGCGGTGCTGCTCGTCCACGACGGCCAGCCCCAGCGCCTTGAACCGGACCGTGTCTTCTATGAGTGCGTGCGTGCCGATGATTACCCCGATGGAACCGTCTTCCAGCCCCGCATGGATTTCCCGCCTGGCCGCGACACCGGTGTTGCCGGTGAGCAGAACCACCTTCACCCCCGTGGGTGCCAGGTACTTGGATACATTGGCAAAGTGCTGCTGGGCAAGCACTTCCGTGGGTGCCATAAGGCAGGCCTGATAACCGTTTCCCACCGCGATGAGGGCGCTTAGCACCGCCACCATGGTTTTGCCGGAGCCCACGTCCCCCTGCAGCAGCCGGTTCATCTGGTGCCCGCTCCTGAGGTCTTCCCGGATTTCCCTGATCACCCGCTTCTGGGCGTTGGTGAGCTTGTAAGGGAGGGCGTTGTAACAGGCGTTGAAGGCCTCTCCCACCAGCGGCATCGGCACGCCCACCGCTTGGCGGCTGCGGACGTATTTCTGCTTCAGGAGGGAGAGCTGGAGCAGGAAGAGTTCTTCGAACTTGAGCCGGTAGGAAGCCTTGGAGAGCGCCGTCTGGTCCACGGGAAAGTGGATTTGCCGGAGGGCGTAGGGGAGGGGGACGAGGCCTTTCTCCCGCAGGATGTATTCCGGCAGCGTCTCGGCCAGCGAGGGCAGTACCCCCTCCAGGGCCGCGCCCATCATCTTTAGCATCACCTTTCCGGTGATGCCGGCGTTCCTGAGCCGTTCGGTGGAAGGATACACGCCGGTGAGTACGCCGGTGGCGGCCGTGTCGGGGGCGTCCACCTCCGGATGCACCATATTGAGGCGGTTGTTGAACAGGGCCGGCTTGCCGAAGAAAATGAAGGTGCTTCCCGGGACCAGCCGGCCGTGCATCCATTTGATGCCTTTGAAAAAGACCATTTCCATCTGGCCGCTTTCGTCGCCCACCAGGGCCGACAGCCGGCTCACGGCGTTGTACTTGAGTTTTTCCGGCGGCAGTTCCGCCCCGTTCTTGGCAAAGAGGCGCAGCTTCAGCACCGTTGCCCGCACCTGTACCTGCGCCAGGTCGGGCTGGATGTCGGCAATGCGGACGATGCTGCTGCGGTCTATGTAGCGGAAAGGATACAGGTGCAGCAGGTCTCCCACGGTGCCGATTTCCAGCTCCGAGAGCAGGAGTTCGGCCCGCCTGGGCCCCACTCCCGGCAGATACTGTATGGATGTGTCCAGGTTCATTCGGATAGCGCTTCCCGCCCCGGTCTTTGTCAGCGTGCCGGATTGAGCCGGCTCTCCTGGAGGGTGTCGTACTCCAGGCGGCGGCGGAAGATGTCGATGGCCGTGTAGATGGCGCTCATCATGGAGTGCGGGTCTGCCTCGTCCCGGCCGGCCATCTCGTAGGCGGTGCCGTGGTCCGGGGAGGTGCGCACGACCGGGAGCCCGGCGGTGAAATTGACGCCGTCGGCAAAGGCGATGGCCTTGAACGGGGCCAGGCCCTGGTCGTGGTACATGGCCAGGGTGGCGTCGAAGCGGCCGTAATGGCCCAGGGAGAAGAAGCCGTCGGGGGAGTAGGGCCCAAAGGCCTGGATGCCTTCCCGGACGGCTTCCTGCACGGCCGGAAGGATGATGTTCTGCTCTTCATCGCCCAGCAGGCCGCCGTCTCCGCAGTGCGGGTTCAGGCCCAGGACGGCAATCTTGGGATCCGGAATGCCGAAGTCCCGCTCCAGCGAGGCCTTCATGATCCGGAGCTTGCTCAGGATGCTTTCCTGCGTGATGCTGCCGGGGACGTCCCTCAGGGGGATGTGCCCGGTGACCACGCCCACCCGGAGCTGGTCGCTCACCATGATCATGGTGACGTCCTCCTTGCCGAACTCCTGCTGCAGATACTCCGTATGGCCGGTATGGGAAAAGCCTTCCAGGTTCATGGACCGCTTGTTGATGGGTGCGGTGACCAGCACGTCTATCTGGCCGGCTTTCAGGTCCCTGACCGCGGCCTTGAGGGCCAGGATGGCGCCCTTGGCGGCTTCCGGGGAAGGCTGGCCCGGCTCTGCGTACACGTTGTCCGGCAGGCAGTTCACCAGGTTGATTCTCCGCTGCCGGGCCTCTGCGGCCGACGGAATCACGTTCACGTCCAGCTGCTCGATGTTGTGCAGGGTCTTGCGGTAGAACCCCAGCAGTTTGGAGGAACCATAGATTACGGGGGTGAAAGAATCCAGGATGCGGGGGTCGGCCAGGGATTTGATGATGACTTCGTATCCGATGCCGTTGCTGTCTCCCTGCGTAATGCCGACGACCAGTTTGGGTAAGCTCATAGCAGTGTTTGTTGTTCTTGTAGGTAACCGGTATCCTCCGGCAGGTGCGGGGCGTGATAGGCGGCCACGGCCAGCTGGTCGCAGCGCTCGTTTTCGGGGTGCCCGGCATGCCCCTTGATCCAGTGGAAGGCCACGCGGTGGCGGCTGTACACTTCCATGAAGCGGAGCCACAGGTCCACGTTTTTCTTCTTCTTGAACCCTGTCCGCTTCCAGCCGTCCAGCCAGCCTTCGTTGATGGCCTTCACCACGTAGGCCGAGTCGCTCACCACATGGACCTGGGCATTGTCCCAGCGGATCTGTTCCAGGCCGATGATCACGGCCAGCAGTTCCATCCGGTTGTTGGTGGTGCAGGCGAAGCCGCCGGAAAGCTCTTTCTCCAGGGTTCCGCAGCGGAGCACCACGCCGTAGCCTCCCGGCCCGGGGTTTCCGCTGGCGGCTCCATCCGTGTACAGATATATGGGCGGTCTTTCTGCAGACATGGTTCACAAATATAGCAATATTTTTGCTCAAGAAGGAGAAAAATGCTAATTTTGTAAATCATGAACATTTTGGTTACAGGGGCCGGCGGCCAGCTGGGAACAAGCATCCGGGAACTGGCGCACGGGCAGCAGGCCCACCGTTTCATCTTCACGGACGTGGCTGCCAGGCCGGGAAGCGACATGGTGTTTCTGGATATTACCAACCAGGATGCCGTGCGTCTGCTTTGCGAGTCGGAGCGGGTAGATCTCATTGTCAACTGCGCGGCCTACACCCAGGTGGAAAGGGCCGAGGAAGACCAGGCCCTGTGCCGGCTGCTCAACCAGGAGGCGCCGCGCATCCTCTCGGCCGTGGCGGCCGGGTGCGGGGCCACGCTCATCCACATTTCTACGGATTATGTGTTCGGGGGCAATTTTCCCTTGCCCCTGAAGGAAGATTTCCCCACCCAGCCCATCGGCGTATACGGGGCCACCAAGCTGCAGGGAGAACGCGCCGTGCAGGAGTCGGGCTGCCGTTACCTCATCATCCGTTCGGCCTGGATGTACAGCCGTTACGGAAAGAATTTCATGCAGACCATCCGGCAGCTCACCGCGGAACGCCCGGAAGTGAAGGTGGTCTTCGACCAGGTGGGATCGCCCACCTGGGCGGGGGACCTGGCCGGGTTCATCCTGCATGTCATCGGCACGGGACAGCTCCATAAGACGGGCCTTTACCATTTCACCGACGAGGGTGTCTGCTCCTGGTACGACTTTGCCTGCGCCATCCGGGACCTGTCCGGCCATCCGGGGCGGGTGGTGCCCTGCCACAGCAGCGAATTCCCTTCGAAGGTCCGCCGGCCGGCCTATTCCGTGCTGGACAAGACCCTGGTGAAAGAGACCTTCGGCATAGAGATTCCCCATTGGTATGATTCCCTCAGGCGGTGTATGGAAGATGAATGACAGCAGTATGGATTATTTGGAGACAGCCAAAAGGCAGGTGGCCGAAAGCGTCCGCGTGAAGACGGCGCTGCTGGGTGACGAGGCGGCCCTGCAAACCCTGGCCCGGGTGGCCGCCCTGCTGGTGGAAACCTACCGGAAGGGCAACAAAAGCCTGTGGGCGGGCAACGGCGGCAGTGCGGCCGACGCCCAGCACATGGCGGCCGAGCTGGTGAACAAGTTCAACCGGGACCGGCGCGGCCTTCCGGCCCTCGCCCTCACGGTGGACAGTTCCGCCCTTACGGCCATCGGCAACGACTACGGCTTCCAAAAACTGTTTTCCAGGCAGATCGAAGCGCTGGGGAAGGAGGGGGACGTGTTCGTGGGCATCTCCACTTCCGGGAATTCGGCCAATCTGGCGGAGGCGTTGGAAAAATGCCGGGAGAAGGGTATTGCAAGCGTGGCCCTGGTGGGGGCGAACCCCTGTAAGATGGACGCGTACGACTATGTAATCCACGTTCCTTCCACCGAGACGCCCCGCATCCAGGAGTGCCACACGCTCCTGGGTCATATCCTCTGCGGGGCGGTGGAGGAGTGTCTGTTCGGCGACACCCAATAAAAATTTTTAATAATTACGGAATATCTATGGAATTTGCAGATTTTTTTGTAACTTTGCGCCGCGTATAAAATAGCAATACTTTTAACAAACAATAAATTAGCAAAATTATGATTAAACTTGGTATTAACGGTTTTGGCCGTATCGGCCGTATGGTCTTCCGCGCCGCCGTGGAGAATTTCGGCAAAGACATCTGCGTCGTAGGCATCAACGACCTGCTGGACCCCGACTATCTTGCTTATATGCTCAAGTACGACTCCGTACACGGCATGTTCAACCACGACATCAAGGTGGAAGGCAACTACCTCATCGTTGACGGCAACAAGATCCAGGTCTTCTGCGAAAAAGATCCCGCCAACATCACCTGGGGTGCCCTGGGCGTGGACGTCGTCGTAGAATCCACCGGTTTCTTCCTCACCGCAGAACTGGCCGAGGCCCACATCAAGGCCGGTGCCAAGAAAGTGATCATGAGCGCTCCCTCCAAGGACGCCACTCCCATGTTCGTGTATGGCGTGAACCACAAGACCTACGCCGGTCAGGCCATCATCTCCAACGCCTCCTGCACCACCAACTGCCTGGCCCCTGTCACCAAGGTCCTCAACGACAAGTTCGGTGTGGTCCGCGGCCTGATGACCACCGTGCACGCTGCCACCGCCACCCAGAAGACCGTGGACGGCCCTTCCAAGAAAGACTGGCGCGGCGGCCGCGGCATCCTGGAGAACATCATTCCTTCCTCCACCGGCGCCGCCAAGGCCGTGGGCAAGGTGCTCCCGGAACTGAACGGCAAGCTCACCGGCATGTCCCTGCGTGTTCCCACCAGCGATGTCTCCTTCGTGGACCTCACCGTGGAACTGGCCAAGGAAGCCTCCTATGAGGAAATCTGCGCCGCCATGAAGGAAGCCTCCGAAGGCGAACTCAAGGGTGTCCTGGGTTACACCAACGAGGCCGTGGTCTCCACGGACTTCCGTGGCTGCCCTCTCACCTCCATCTTCGACGAGAAGGCCGGTATCCAGCTGGACAAGACCTTCGTGAAGGTGTGCGCCTGGTACGACAACGAATGGGGCTACAGCAACAAGGTTTGCGAAATGGCCAAGGTCATCACGAAGTAAATAACTTCTGTCTGCACAGATGGCGGTCCTTTCCGGGGCCGCCATTTTTGGTTCCGTCCCTCTTGGCCGGGAATCTCTTTTTTGTTAACTTTGCAGGTTATGAAAATTCTCATTTGCAACGACGACGGTTACAAGGCCCGGGGCATCCATGTGCTGGCCCGGATCATGGACCGTTTTGGAGAGGTTACGGTGGTTGCCCCCAAATTTCATCAGAGCGCCATGTCCCTGGCGGTTTCCCTGGGCGTGAAACAACTGGCCTACAAGGACTTGCCGGAAGAAGGGCCCGGTAAATGGACCTATCTGGACGCCACGCCCGCCTCCTGTGTCAAGTTCGGCCTGGAGTATAAGTTCGAGAACCGGGACCCGGACCTGGTGGTGTGCGGCATCAACCATGGCACCAACGCTTCCACGGCCGCCAATTACAGCGCCACCCTGGGTGCGGCGGAGGAAGCCGTCATCAACGGCCGGAAGGCCATCGGCGTGTCCCTGTGCGACTTCAGGCCAGAGGCCGATTTCTCGGCGGTGGAGGCCCTGCTGCCGGCCATCCTGGAAAAGCTCCTGGACAACTGGCCGGAAAACCATCCCGGGCTGTTCTACAACATCAATTTCCCGGCCATGCCGCTGGAGGAAATCAAGGGCGTGAAAGTGGCGCGCCAGGGTGCCGGACACTGGATCAAGGAGTTTGAACCCTGGGACGAGAGCAGCCTGGGCGTACTGAATGACAGTTTCCTGTGGCAGCACTACCGCGTGACGCTGGAAGACGGGGAGAAAGCCGTTTTCATGAGGGGCACCTTCGTGAACGATGACGGGGATGCCGACACGGCCGACCACCTGCTGCTGGAACAGGGCTGGGTGACCATCGCCCCCTTCAATGCCCGGATGACGGACCTGGAGGAATTCGGCCGCCTGCAAAAACTGTCTTTCTGACCCTTGTCATTCTAACCCTTGTCTTTCTGACCCTTGTCATTCTGAGCGAAGCGAAGAATCTATGAAGTACTACATCGTTGCCGGCGAAGCTTCCGGAGACCTGCACGGAAGCAACCTGATGAAGGGCCTTTATGCGGAAGACCCCCAGGCGGACATCCGCTTCTGGGGCGGTCCCCTGATGGAGGGTGTTTACAAGGAACACCAGACGGGGGACGCGCTGGTGAAGGACTACCGGGACGGTGCGGTGATGGGCCTCTTTGCCGTGCTCCGGCAGGGGCGTGTGCTGCTGGAGCGGATAGCGCTCTGCCGGCGGGACATCCGGGCGTGGAACCCGGATGCGCTGGTGCTGATAGACTACCCCGGCTTCAATTTCAGGATGGCCGAATTCGCCCACAAGGCAGGCTTCAAAGTCTTCTACTACATAGCTCCCAAGGTGTGGGCCTCCCGTGAAGGCCGGATAAAAAAGCTGAAAGCCTGGGTGGACAAGCTGTTCATTGTGTTTCCCTTCGAGCAGGAATACTTCTCCCGCCGGCAGGTGCCCTATGTCTATGAGGGCAATCCGCTTCCGGACGCCCTGGAAAACAGTCCGGCGTTAAAGGAATCCCGGGAAGCCTTCCTGGCGCGCACCGGCGTGCCGGACCAGCCCTGGATAGCCCTCCTGCCCGGTTCCCGGCGTGCGGAAATCCGGTCCATGATGCCCGTGTTCATGGCCTTTGCCGATGCGTGGCACCGCAGCCATCCCTCAGACCTTTTCGTGATAGCCGCCGCCCCTTCCTGTTCCGGGAAGGACTACGGTACCGGCGGCCGCCCGTACGTCAAGCTGGTCTCGGGGGAAACCTACGGCGTCCTGCGCCATGCCCGCGCCGCCGTGGTGAATTCCGGCACCGCCTCCCTGGAGGCCGCCCTCATCGGCACACCGCAGGTGGTGGGCTACCGGATGTCCCTGGTGCCCGCCTGGCTGGCGCACCGCTATGTGAAGGTAAAGTATATTTCCCTGGGGAACCTCATTCTGGACCGCCTGGCCTTCCGGGAATTCCTGATGGAGGAATTCACCCCCAAGGCCCTGCTGGAGGAGGTGACCCGCCTGACGGAAGATACCGCCTACCGGCAGGCCATGCTGGAAGCCTATGCCGAAATCCGCACCCGCCTGGGAGGCGCCGGCGCTTCCCGCAGGGTGGCCAAAGCCATGATGGAGAGCATCTAATCCAGACTTTCCAGCTGTACGCCGGGGAAGGCCTGCAGGCGCTTCAGCAGGGCCAGCGGATAGTCCTGTTTCTTGACCAGCAGCGACAGTTCCAGCCTGTACCGGCCGTCCCCTTTGCTCCAGGAGCTGTGGGTGGCTCTCCTGCTGAAGGATTGCAGGACTTTTTCCAGGGCTTCCGGATGGTCGGCCGACATGACCACGCTGGCCTGGTGTTCCCCAAACTTGAAAGTATAGAAGTGCATGGCCTCCATGCAGCCCATGAGCAGGAGGGAGCAGAGGATGGCCGGTCCGTAGAGGGCGGAGCCCATGGCCATGCCGATGGCACCGGTGACCCAGATGCCGGCAGCGGTGGTAAGGCCCACCACGTGGCGGTTCTTCATGATGATGCCGCCGCCCAGGAAACCCAGGCCTCCTACGACACCGGCGGCCACGCGGGAGGCGTCGAACCTCAGGGCGCCCGCAAAGCCGTACTGGGAGATGATCATGAACAGGCAGGAGCCCAGGGCCACCAGGACGTGGGTGCGCACACCGGCCCCCTTGCCCCGGAATTCCCGTTCATAGCCGATGAGGGAACCGGCGGCCGTAGCCGCCAGCAGGCGGATGGAAAGATCCAGAAGAAGTGTCATATCTTTGTGGAGTATAGGGGAGTCGAACCCCTGACCTATAGATTGCGAACCTATCGCTCTAGCCAACTGAGCTAATACCCCGAAAGGACTGCAAAAATAAGGGATTTCCTGCAAAGATGCAAGAAATCCCGTGAAAAAACAGATGCTTTCGGCTGCTTTCAGATTCTTCGCTTCGCTCAGAATGACACAAGCGTCCGTTTAACTGATGAACTGGGCCTTGAGGGCTTCAATCTTGGCGGGGGCATTGCTGCCGTGGGCGCCGAAGTAGAACTTGATCTTGGGCTCCGTGCCGGAAGGGCGTACGGAAACCACGTCGCCCGCCGCGTTGAAGAACTGCAGGACATTGCTCTTGGGCAGGCCGGTCTGCTCCGGTTTCAGGTAGTCGATGACCTTCACCAGCGGGCTGCCGGCCATCTCCTTGGGCGGGCAGGCGCGGTAGTCGGCCATGATTTGCTGGATTTGCTCCGCGCCGGTCTTGCCTTGGCGCACGATATAGACCATCTTCTCTACGTACAGGCCGTATTCCTTGTACACTTTCTGGAGCAGCTGGTAGAGGGTAAGGCCCTGCTCGGCGGCCCAGGCGGCACATTCGGCCACCATGCAGCCGGAGATTTGGGCGCATTTGTCCCGGACGAAGGAGCCCAGGTTGAAGCCGTAGCTTTCCTCGCCCCCGCAGATGAACTCCGTCAGACCTTCCTGCTGCTTCTGGACCTCGGCAATGTACTTGAAGCCGGTGAGCACGTTGTAGCACTTGACCCCGAAGCTCTGGCAGATGGCGGCGATGAGCTCGCTGGTGACGATGGTTTTCACGCAGTACTGCTTGCCGTTGAGTTTGCCCAGCTGCTTCCAGCGGGTAAGGATGTAATAGGTGAGGAAGCTCCAGGTCTGGTTGCCGGTGAGCTGGACCATCTTGCCGTCGTTGTCCCGGACGGCGATGCCCAGGCGGTCGGCGTCCGGGTCCGTGGCCAGCACCAGGTCGGCGCCGGTTTCATCGGCCTTGGCCAGTGCCATGGCCATGGCGGCGGGCTCTTCCGGATTGGGGGAAACCACGGTGGGGAAGTTGCCGTCGTTGACGTCCTGCTCCGGAACGTGGATGACGTTGGTGAAGCCGATGCGTTTCAGGGCCTCCGGCATCAGGCGCACGCCGCAGCCGTGGAGGGGGGTATAGACAATTTTGAGGTCTTTGTGCCTGGCCACGGCCTCCGGGCTCAGGGTAAGGGTGAGGATGTCGTGGAGGTAGCACTCGTCCATCTCCTGGCCCATCATCTCGATGGGGGCCTTCTCCTGCCCGGGGACCGGGCTGAAGCGGACGTCGGAAGGGTCTTCGATTTTGGCCACTTCGGCCACGATGTCCTTGTCTACGGGGGCGGTAATCTGGCCGCCGTCACTCCAGAACACCTTGTAGCCGTTGTATTCCTTGGGATTGTGGGAGGCGGTGACCATGATGCCGGCCGTGGCCTTTTTGGCGCGGATGCTGTAACTGAGTTCCGGCGTGGGACGGAGGGCGTCGAACAGGTACACCTTGATGCCGTTGTTGGAAAGGACCTCGGCGCTGATCTGTGCGAAGAGGGCCGAATTGTTGCGGCAGTCGTAGGAGATGCACACGCTCCTGGGCCCCTCTACATGGGCTTTGATGTAGTTGGCCAGCCCCTGGGTGGCCATGCCCACCGTATATTTGTTCATGCGGTTGGTCCCCACGCCCATGATGCCGCGGAGGCCGCCGGTGCCGAATTCCAAATTGCGGTAAAACGCGTCTTCCAGGGCAACGGGGTCCGTTTCCGCCAGGTGTTTGACTTCCGCCTTGGTCTCGGCGTCGAAATTGCCGTCCAGCCAGCTCTGGGCCACTTGCTTGTAATCTTTCATATCGATTGGTTTTAGTGTTTTGCTTTCAAAGTTTTTCGGAACATACAAATATAAAGAATTCTATGTATTTTTGCAATGAAAATGGATTTTGCCGATTTCATATTGCGGCACGACGGGGAAGACCCGGCCGTCCTGGCCCTTTCCAGGGATCGGCTGGAGGTTCAGGTAGAAGATTTTGAACTGGCCCTGAGCACCCTGGAGGCCCGGCGGAAGCTTCGGGGCAAGGTGCCGGAATGGGTGGCTCTGCCGCAGCTCCGTTATCCCTTCAGGCTTTCTGCCGAGCAGTGCTCGTCGGCCGAGACCGCCCGCTACAAGGCTTCCGCAGCCCTGCGCTCCTGTGAATCCTCCGGTACGGCTTCGCGCATCGCAGATTTGACCGGCGGACTGGGGGTGGACAGCTGGGCCTTCTCGCAGCGGTTTCAGGAGGTGCTGTACAATGAAATGAATCCGGCTCTGGCGGCTGCGGCGGAATATAATTTCCGGGAACTGGGCGCCTGCAACATCCGGGTCTGCAGCCGGGAACTCCGCCCCGGGAACCTGCAGGAGGTGCTGGACGGTTTCCGGCCGGATATCCTCTATCTGGATCCGGCGCGGCGCTCACAGGACGGCCGCAAGGTCTTCCGCCTGGAAGAGGGCCGGCCGGATGTGCTGCAACTGCTCCCGGAGCTCCTGGAGGCCTGTCCCCGCCTGCTGCTGAAGCTGTCTCCCATGGCCGATATCTCCCTGGCGTGCAAGCAGCTGGGCGTTGTCAGGGAGGTGCATGTGGTGGCTGCGGAAGGGGAGTGCAAGGAACTGCTCCTGCTGCTGGAGCGGGGGTACACGGGACTGTACGCGCTCACCGTTTACGAAAGCGGGGCGGTGATGTCGGTTTCCGGGACGGAAGAGATTTCTGCCAGAACCGGGAATGACGGCATGCAGGAGGAGGACCGCCTGCGATGGGAAGACGGCGATGTGCCGGAACAGGCGCAGTGGCTGTTCGAGCCGGGTAAGGCGCTCCTGAAAGCCGGTGCATTCTCGCTGCCCTGCCGCTATGGCCTGGCCAAACTGTCCCGGCACACACACTTGTACACGGCCCAGTCGCCGGTGTCGGCCCTGTCGCCGTTCGGAAAATGGTTCCGGATCCTGGAGACAGTCCCTTTCAGCAACCGTTCCGTCAAGGAGCTGGGCAGGCGGTATCCCTCGGCCGAAGTCACGGCCCGCAATCTGCCGATCACCTCCGAGGATCTTCGCGCCAAGCTGGGCTGCTGCTCCGGCGGCCCCGTCCATATCTTCGGCTGCACTGTCGGCCGGGACCGCTATCTGCTGGTGGCGGCTAACTAGTTGATTATTAATCAATAAGGGGGTACTCCTGTGTATTTGCCGATGCACAGGGATACCCTATAAAGCATTGAAAATGAGAGGGATAACCTCCACTGAAAATCAGCGGTGAAGCAGGGGGTATTCCCGGCACCAGGCCGAGAGGGGACATGCGCTGCACTTGGGGGAGCGGGCGGTGCAGACGTAGCGGCCGTGGAGGATGAGCCAGTGGTGGGCGATGGCCCGCTGGTGCTCCGGAATGTGCCGTTCCAGGTCCTGCTCCACGGCCAGGGGGGTACGGCCGTCGGACAGCCCCAGCCGGCGGGCTACGCGGAAGACATGGGTGTCCACAGCTATCACGGGCCGGTCATAGACGATGGAGGCAATGACGTTGGCGGTCTTGCGCCCCACCCCCGGCAAGGTCATGAGCGCATCGGGGTCGGAGGGCACCTCCCCGCCGAAATCGGCCAGGAGTTTTTGGGCCATCTCTACCAGGTGCCGGGTTTTGGCATTGGGATAGGAAACGCTTTTTACAAAGGGAAAGACCTCTTCAAAGGAGGCGGCGGCAAGGGCCTCCGGGGTGGGAAAACGCCCGAAGAGGGGAGGGGTTACCAGATTCACCCTTTTGTCGGTGCACTGGGCGCTGAGGATGACGGCCACCAGCAGCTGGAAAGGGTTTTCGTAGCAGAGCTCGGACCGGGCGGCAGGCCGGTTCTGTGCAAACCAGCCCAGGATGGCCCTGTAGCGCTCCTTCCGTGTCATAGCACCACGTCAATGCCTTCGTCCATCACTTCCGTGCACTTTTCCCCTTCGCAGGAGAAGACGCGGCCGGGATACTTTTCGAAGATGGCGCGGTTGTGCGTCACCATCACGATGGCGGTGCCCGCTTCGTTCAGGGAACACAGCAGCTGCAGGATGCCATCGGCCGTTTCCCCGTCCAGGTTGCCCGTGGGCTCGTCGGCCAGGATCACCTGGGGCTTGTTCAGCAGGGCCCGGGCGATGGCGATGCGCTGCTGCTCGCCGCCGGAGAGCTGGTGGGGCATCTTGTGCGCCTTGGTCTCCATGCCCACGTCTTCCAGCACCTGGGAGATGCGGCCGTCGATGGCCTGCCTGTCCTTCCAGCCGGTGGCCCGGAGCACGAACTCCAGGTTCTGTTCTACGGAACGGTCCATGAGCAGCTGGAAATCCTGGAAAACCACGCCCACGCTGCGGCGCAGATGGGGGATGTCCTTGCCCCGGAGGGTGCGCAGGTTGTAGCCGCAGACCAGGCCCTCGCCTGAGAGCAGGCGGTTCTCGGCCGTAATGGTGCGGATGATGGAGGTTTTGCCGGAGCCCACCTTGCCCACAATGTACACGAAGTCTCCCGGCATCACGTCCATGTCCAGTCCGTAGATGACAATGTTCTCCCCGTTCCGGATGTCGGCTTGGCTGAAGTGAATAAGAGGTTCCATGGCGCAATATTTGACAGATCGGATACAAATATAATCAGAATTTTTAGTAAATTTGTAAAATTGTATAAACGTATCCAATGAAACGCTTTTTCGCGGCCGCACTGGCCGTTTTCGCCCTTGCTCCGGCCTGGGCCCAGTCGTGGGAAACGGCAGAGCAATACTATCGGCAGGGAATGTACGCAGAGGCCATCGCCTCCCTGGAGGGACAGTCCGGGGCCATGGCCGAAGGCTATCGGGTGCTCTGCGCCCAGGCCCTCCGGCTGGACGGCCGGGAAGATCTGGCCCAGGCCTACCTGCAGAAGTGGCCGGAGTCCGTCCTGGTGCCGCAGGTGTCCTTCTCGGAGGCCCTGGACTGGTTCGACCAGGAACGCTACCGGGAGGTCCTGGTGGCCCTGGACGCCCTGGAGCCGGGCCAGCTGCAGAAGCGGCAGCTGCCGGAATACACCTACAAGCTGGGGTACAGCGCCTACCGTGCGGGGGAATGGGAATATGCCCGCCAGGTGCTTTCCCGCATTCCCAGGCTGCCGTATTCGGACTTTACGGCCCCGGCCTGCTATACGCTGGGCTATGTAGATTATGCGCATGGCCTGTTCCAGGAGGCGGAAGAATGGTTCGGAAAAGCCGGCGGGGACGTGCGCTTCGCCGCCCTGGCCCGGTATTACATCCTGGAATGCCGTTTCAATGAGAAAGACTATGCCTACGTGCTGCGCAACGGGGACAAGCTGCTCTCCGAAGCCCCGGAGGACCGCAAGCCCCGCCTGGCCCGCATCCTGAGCGAGGCCCATCTGGTGCGGGGCAACGTGGACACGGCCCGTTCCTACTACGACCGCTACCTCTCAGGCCGGAGCGGGAACACCCGGGCCGACTACTATTACGCCGGGGAGATGATGTTCCTGGCCGAGGACTGGGAAGCCGCCGCCGAAAACTTCGGCCGCGTGAGCCCGCAGCCGGATTCCCTGGGCCAGATGGCCGCCTACCAGCTGGGCTACAGCCAGCTCCAGCTCAAGAACAAGGTGGCCGCGCTGGAGGCCTTCCAGGCGGCCTCCGCCACCGGCTTCACCCCGGACGTGCAGGAAGACGCCTTTTTCAATTACGCCAAGCTGGCCTTCGACCTGGGGCGGGACACGGCGCCTTTCCAGCAGTACCTGGAACGCTTCGGCACCCGGGCCCGGGGAGAGCAAATTTATTCCTACATGGCCATGGTGGCCCTGCAGAACCACGACTACGAGGCCGCCGTGGAGGCCTACGACAACCTGGACGTGCTGGAAGACGCCATGCGGTCCAACTACATGAAGGCCTATTTCCTGCGGGCCAAGCAGCTCATGGACAAGGGGTCCTGGCGGGCGGCGGTCCCGCTGCTCAAGACGGCGGCCTACTACAGCCCCGCCCGCGACGGCTTCAACCAGCTGGCCCGTTACTGGACGGCCGAGGCCTATTACCGCGACGGCAAGTACGGGGACGCCCGCAGCATCCTTTCGGAGCTTTACAACCTGTCGGCCCTGCGCGGGACCTCGGAAGGGGAGAACCTTCCCTACCAGCTGGCCTATACCTATTTCCGGGAAGGGAACTACGACCAGGCACAGCGCTGGTTCGACACGTACCTGGGCGGGGCGCACAGCCAGTGGGGCGGGGATGCCCAAACCCGCGTGGGCGACTGCCATTTCTTCCGGGGAGACTATCAGTCGGCCATCCAGGCCTATGAGAAGAAGATGACCGCCTATCCGGATGCGCAGGACCTGTATCCCGCTTTCCGGGCGGGCGTCGCCAGCGGCCTGCTGCAAAGGGAACAGGACAAGGTGCGTTTCCTGGAAGGGGTGAAGAAAGCCTCGCCGTCGGCCCCGTATTACAGCGAGACGTACTACGAACTGGGCCGGGCCTACGTGGCCACCGGAGCGGACGCGGAGGCCGAACAGGCGTTCCGGACCCTGCAGGCCAACACCACGGACCCGTCCATGGCCACCCTGGCCATCCTGGAGCTGGGAACGCTTTCCCGCAACCAGGGCCGGGAAGAGGAGGCCCTGCGGCTGTACAAGCAGGTGGTCTCCCAGGGCGGAGACTATGCCGAGGACGCCCTCCTGGCCATTGAATCCATCTACCGTTCCCGCCAGGACCCGGACGCCTACCTGGCCTACGTGAACAGCCTGGGCTCCGGCGCCAGCCGGACGGAAGAGCAGAAGGAAGAGGTGTACTTCTCTACGGCCGAGCAAATTTTCCTGTCCGGAGACATAGCCAAGGCCACCACCACCCTGCAAAGCTATCTGGAACGGTACCGCCGTCCCGCCTACGGGGCCAAGGCCCGCTTCTATCTGGGCGAGTGCTACCGGTCCTCCGGCGCCCTGGAACAGGCGGCAGATCTGTACCAGGCCGCCCTGGAAGAGGGACTGGAACCCTCCCTGGCCGAATCGGCCCGCCTGCAGTATGCCAACCTGAACTACGCGCTGGGCAACTACGGGAAGGCCTACGGCGCCTACCTGCAGCTGCAGGAGCAGGCCCGCTTCGAAGAGAACCGCTCCACGGCCGCCGTCGGGCTCATGCGTTCAGCCTTCCGGGCCCGCGAATGGGAAGACGCCCTGCAGGCCGCCGAAAACATACTCTCGCTCACCCAGGAGGATGCCGCCCTGCAGCGGGAAGCCCTGTATGTGCGGGCCAAATCCTATCTTAGCACCAGCCGCCGCAGCGAAGCTTTCCGGGACTTCGGGGAGCTGGCCCGGCAGCCTTCCACCGACGAAGGTGCCGAGGCGGCGTACCTGGTAATCCAGGACCTCTTCGACCGGGCGTCCTTCGGGGAAATCCAGAGCCGCGTCTATGCGTTCGCCGAAAAGGCCGGCGGTCAGAATTACTGGTTGGCCAAGGCCTTCATCGTCCTGGGCGACACCTTTGCCGAGCAGGGCAACGAGGCCCAGGCCCGCGCCACCTTCCAGAGCATCCGGGAGGGCTATACGCCCACGGGCCCGGAGGATGACGTGCCGGACCAGGTAGAAGTGAGACTCCGTAAATTGCAGTAGAAGCCATGAGACATTCCCTACAGCTTGCCGCCGCCCTGCTTTTTGCGGGCATCGCCGCCACCGCCCAGAACCTGAATCCCGTGGTGGAAGTGACCAATACGTATGAACAGGCCGCCACCGGCATCGAGAAACCGGACCAGGTGATAACTGTCCCGGACTCGCTGCTGCGCTTCAACTTCGACATGGACTATCAGATGCGCTCCACCCCCTACAAGGGCGCCTATGAGTTCAATCCCTACCTGGTGGAGCTCAAGCCCGCGCCGCGTTCCCTGGGGGAGGGCACCCTGTCCGTGCGCCTGGGGGCCGGATATGGCTTCCACCCGGAGCTGGATGCCGTCTGGTCCCCGCTGAAGAAGGACAATTTCCGCCTGAACCTCTATGCCCGCCACCGGGGTTATTTCGGCCCTTACCGCAGCGTGAGCCTGTCCGATGACGGTACTTTCCGGGGCAGCCGGGAAACCCTTTACAACGGGGCCGACGCCCTTACGTCGGCCGGGGCCAATACCCTCCTGAACTGGCATTCCGGCACCTGGACAGGCGACCTGCACTATTCGAACCTGTATGCCGCAGACAGCCAGACCCGGAACAGCCACCACCTGCTGTCCCTGCAGACGCGGGTCCAGTCGGCCCCCCGCAACCGCGTCTATTACAATGCGGGTGTCCGGGGCAATTACCTGATACGGGACGATGGCCTCAAGGGCGGACAGCTGAACGCCGACGGTGGAATCGGGTTCAACCGGCGCCACAGCCAGGCCCGGCTGGACCTCTTCGGGGAGGCCGTCTTCTTGGAGGCCGGTCAGGCCGGTCAGGCCGGTGTCATTCCCCGCTACGTGTTCCGGATGGGGGACCTGCGCTTGAATCTGGGACTCAAGCTGGCCTTCACCTTCCGTTCCCGGGAAGATTTCTATCCCAACCGGGGCGGCTACGTGTTCCCGGACGTGCAGGTGGACTACCGGGTGGTGCCGGAAGATTTCATCGTGTACGCATCGGCCACCGGCGGGAACAAGGTGCAGGGCTACATGCCGCTGCTCCGGGAGAACCATTTCCTGCCGTCGTTCGCCCAGGACGGGTATGACATGGAGGTGGAGCATGTGAACGTGGCGGCCGGCGTCCGTGGCAACATCGCCCGCCGGTTCCATTACGATGCCAAAGTGGGGTATGCCTACCGCACCAACGCCGTCCTGTGGGGCTTCCTGGCCGATGTCCCGGATGACGGCGCTTACTGCTGCTGGATGGGCCTGGCCGATTACGGGCTTTTCTACGCGGATTTTGCGGGGGGATGGAAGTCGGAGCACCTGGATGTGGACACGCACCTGCTGTACCGGTCTACCAGCCTTGTCAGTGACTGTCTGCTGGCCCCCGCCGCCTTCACGGCGCAGGCCAAAGTCCTGTACAACTGGGGCGGCCGCATCAAGCTGGGGGCCGACGTGGATGCCGCCACGGAGCGGGCGACCTCTCCGGAGACGGAGGGTGTGGCCATCCGCCGCCTTCCGGGCTATGCCGACCTGGGCCTGTATGCCGAATACGGATTCACCCGGAAACTCGCACTCTGGCTCAGAGTGGGGAACCTGCTGAACCAGGATGTGCAGCGCACGCCGTTCCATGCCGAAAGGGGGATCTGGTTCTCCGTGGGCGCCCAATACCATTTCTGAAAACACTGCTATTTTTCAGGCTTTTAAGCGGGGAATTTTCTTGGAAAATCCCCCGCTTTTTTGTAACTTTGTACGTTTTGGGGAAACCCCGTTTTTTGAAGTAAAACAGACAAGAAACCATATGACAGAGAACGAAGAGATGAAACTGGCGGAAGAGCAGTATTCTGCCAACAGTATTCAGGTTTTGGAAGGCCTGGAGGCGGTGCGCAAGCGCCCTTCCATGTATATCGGCGACATCGGCGAGCGCGGCTTGCACCACCTGGTCTATGAGGTGGTGGACAACTGTATAGACGAGGCCATGGCCGGCTTCTGCACGGACATAGACGTGAAGATTCTGGAAGACAACTCCGTCCGGGTGCAGGACAACGGCCGCGGCATTCCCACGGGCATGCACGAAAAAGAGCACCGCAGCGCCCTGGAGGTGGTCCTTACGGTCCTGCATGCCGGCGGCAAGTTCGACAAGAACAGCTACAAGGTGTCCGGCGGCCTGCACGGGGTGGGCGTCAGCTGCGTAAACGCCCTCAGCGACCTGCTGGTGGCGGAAATCCACCGCGAAGGGAAGATCTTCGTCCAGAAGTACTCCAAGGGAAAGCCCATCACCGCCGTGCAGGTGGTGGGAGACACGCAGGCCCACGGATCCATCATCACCTTCCATCCGGACCCTTCCATCTTCACCCAGACCATCGTTTACAAGTACGATACCCTGGCCAACCGCCTGCGGGAACTGGCCTACCTGAACAAGGGCATCCGCATCACGCTCACGGACCTGCGGGAGAAGGTGGACGAGTTTGTCTCGGCCGAGGACGGGGAGCGCAAGGCCACCGGCCGCCAGGTCTTCCGCACCGATACCTTCTACTCGGAGCTGGGCCTGCGGGAATTCATCGACTACCTGGATGCAGGCGCGCCCAAGCTCATCCCGGAGCCCGTCACGGTGAATTCGGACAAGGTAATCCCCATCGACATCGCCCTCCAGTACAACACCGGCTTCAGCGAGCGCATCTACTCCTACGTCAATAACATCCATACCATAGAGGGCGGTACGCACCTGCAGGGCTTCAAGATGGGCCTGTCCCGTTCCCTGAAGAATTACGCCGAGAAGAACAACCTGCTGGCCAAGTTCAAGGGAGACCTCAGCCCCGAAGACTTCCGGGAAGGCCTCACCGCCGTCATCTCCGTGAAGGTGGCGGAGCCGCAGTTCGAGGGCCAGACCAAGACCAAGCTGGGCAACCCGGAGGCCACATCGGCCGTTTCCCAGGCCACTGCGGCGGCCCTGGACCAGTACCTGGAAGAACACCCCAAGGAGGCCAAGACCATCGTGGAGAAGATTGTGCTGGCGGCTACGGCCCGCGCCGCCGCCCGCAAAGCCCGCGAGATGGTCCAGCGCAAAACCCCCATGGGCGGGGCCGGCATGCCCGGCAAGCTGGCCGACTGCTCTGACCACGACCCCGAAAAATGCGAACTCTTCCTGGTAGAGGGAGACTCGGCAGGCGGCACCGCCAAGCAGGGCCGCGACCGCCGCATCCAGGCCATCCTCCCGCTCCGTGGCAAGATCCTGAATGTGGAAAAGGCCGCGCAGGACCGCGCCTTCGAAAGCCAGGAGGTGCGCAACATCTACACCGCCCTGGGCGTGACGGTGGCCCAGGAAGACGAATCCGGGGAAAAGCACATGGACCTGAGCAAACTCCGCTACCACAAGGTCATCATCATGACGGATGCCGATGTGGACGGAAGCCATATTGCCTGCCTCATCCTCACGTTCTTCTTCCGCTACATGTTCGACCTCATCAAGAACGGCTATGTCTATCTGGCCACGCCGCCGCTTTACCTGGTAAAGAAGGGCAAGGAAGAGCGTTACTGCTGGACGGATGCCCAGCGGGATGCCGCCACCGCAGAGCTTGGCCGCGGAACGGACAAGGGCGTCACCGTGCAGCGCTACAAGGGCCTGGGCGAAATGAGCGACACCCAGCTGTGGGAAACCACCATGGATCCCGCCCGCCGCGTCCTTCGGCAAATCACCATCGAGAACGCCGCCGATGCAGAGCGGACCTTCTCCATGCTCATGGGGGACGATGTCCCGCCCCGCCGGGCCTTCATAGAAGAAAACGCCCATTATGCAAATATCGACGCCTAAGCTTCCGCGGAGGTTCCATCCGCTTGTCCTCCTTTTCGCAGTCCTTGTGCTCATGATGCCAAGGACCGCGAAATTCAATTATGACTACAAGAAAGGGACTACCTGGCCGTACGAGACGCTGGTTTCCCAGTTCGATTTCCCCATCCTGAAGACGGAAGAGCAAATCCGGCAGGAGCGGGAGGAGGCCGGCGCCAGCGTTATTCCGTTTTACCGCTATTCCGAAGAAGTGGTTTCCACGGCGGTGCGCAGCATCCAGGGCCTGGACCTGGGCGAATACAACAGCCTGCGGCCCGCCATCGTAACGCGCCTGAACGACATCTATGCCAAGGGCGTCATCTCGGACGGCAAGGTGAAGGTGGAAAAGGGCTATGCCGAGGTGTCGGAAAGCCTCATCTACATCCAGCGGAACAAACGGGCCACGCAGTATCCCCGTACGGAAGTGTACAAGGTTTCCGACGCCCGGGACCAGCTGCTGGTGCTCATGTCCAAGGCCAACCCTTCCGTGAACCTGGATTCGCTGTTCCGCCGTTCGGGGGTGTACGAGACCATCGTCCCCAACCTCATTTACGACCGGTCCATGACGGAGCTCAGCCATGCCGAATCGGCCGACTACATTTCCCCCACGCTGGGGTACGTCCGCTCCGACGAACAGATTGTCGCCAAGGGGGAACTCATCACGGCCGAGGTGGCCCAGATGCTGGACAGTTACAAGGCCGAATACAACAAGGTCTTCGGCTATGACGGTCCCCGCATCCTGCTGTACCTGGGCAACGCCCTCATCGCCCTGGTGCTGGTGACGCTGCTGTATTTCTGCATCCTCCTTAGCAACCGCCTGGTATTCAAGGACCGGACCCGTTATCTGTACCTGCTGTTCGTGTTCCTGCTGTCGGCCGTGCTCACCTTCCTGATGGAACGGTTCGCGCCTGCCTACATGTACCTGATCCCTTATCCGGTATTCGCCCTGTTCCTGCAGGCCTTCTTCCGCAAGCGGGTGGTGGTGCCCGTCTATGTGGTGTGCCTGCTGCCGCTGCTCATCTTCGACGGCAACGGAATGGAACTGTTTGTGATGTACCTGACGGCCGGTATCGTCACGGTCCTCACCTTCCAGTCCCTGAGCAGGGGCTGGCTGCAGTTCCTGAACGCGCTCATCCTCTTCGGGGTAGAGCTGGTGGTCTTCCTGGCCTTCCGTTTCATCGACGCCGGCAACATTTCCGCCTGGTGGCTCAATCTGGTGCAAATCTTCGTGGGTTCCATGCTCACGGTGGCCCTCTACCCGCTGGTGTACCTGTTCGAGCGGCTCTTCAACCTGGTCTCAGGAACCAAGTTGAATGACCTGGCCGACACCAACAACCCGCTGCTGCAGGAGCTGGCATCCAAGGCCCCGGGCACCTTCCAGCACTGCCTGCAGGTCATGAACATGGTAGAGGCCGTGGGCCGTGCCCTGGATGCCGACATCCCGCTGCTGCGCGCCGCCGCCCTTTACCACGACCTGGGCAAGATGCGGAATCCGCTCTGCTTCGTGGAAAACGAGACGGTGAGCCCCGGCGCGGCCAAGTACCACGACGGCAAGACGCCCCAGGAAAGCGCCGCCGACATCATCCGGCACGTGGATGACGGTGTGGCCATTGCCACGGAGCACCATCTGCCGGACATCATCAAGGAGTTCATCCTTTCCCATCACGGCACCTCCTATACGGGCTATTTCCTGAACAAGTACCTGAACGACGGGGGAGACCCTGCCCGCATGGCGGACTTCCAGTACCATGGGAACAAGCCCGTTTCCAAGGAACAGGTGATCCTGATGGTCTGCGACACCGTGGAGGCGGCTTCGCGTTCCCTCAAGGAGTTTACCCCGGAGGCCTACGACAAGTTCGTAGAGAACATGGTGGACGCCAAGGAAAAAGCCGGTCAGTTGGAGCAGGCCGACATCTCCATCCGGGAGCTGAAGGTGATGAAGGATGTGCTCAAGCACTATCTGCAGCAGATTTATCACGGCCGGGTGGCCTATCCCAAGCGCACGGGCGCCTAGCCGTTGGTTGTTTGGCGCTTTTTTACTAACTTTGCGCCCCATAATCCGAAAATATAAACAAATAACCATATGAACATTGTAAAGAATCAGCCCGATGCCCTGAATTATCAGGTGACCATCGGGATTGCAGCCGCCGATTATGCCGATGCGCTGCACAAGCGCCTCAACGAGTACAAACGCAAGGCGGACATCAAGGGTTTCCGCAAGGGAATGGCGCCCCTGTCCCTCATCCAGCGCCTCTATGGCGAACAGGCCCTCTACGAGAGCGTGAACAGCCTGGTGGGCGAGTCCCTGGACAAGTTCATCCAGGAAGAAAAAATCCGTGTGGTGGGCGAACCGCTCCCGTCCGAGGACCAGCCCCAGCTGGAATGGAAAGCCGGCAACGACTTCACGTTCAAGTTCGACATCGCCCAGACTCCGGAGCTGAACTTCGAGGTGGGGAAGGCGGACAAGGTCCCTTATTACGAGATTAACATCACGGCCGAGCAGAAGAAGACCGCCCGGGAGCAGCTGCTCCAGCAGTATGGTTCCCTCCAGGAAGGCAAGAAAGCCGGAGAGAACGACTACGTCATTGCCGACATCGCCAACGAGGGGCACAGCGCCGAGGGGGTGTACATCTCCGTCGCCCAGGTGGCCGAGGAGGCCCGCGGAGCCTTCATCGGCAAGAAGGCCGGGGACAAGTTCCAGCTGGACGTGAACGCCGCGTTCACCAATGAGACGGACCGTGCCGCCATGCTGAAGGTGGACAAGGCCCGGCTCTCCGGCCTGGATCCGCTGTTCCAGTTTACGGTGGTGAATGTGAAAACCTTCGTGGCGGCCGAGGAAAACCAGGAGACTTACGACAAAATCTTCGGCAAGGACGTGGTCACCACGCCGGAGCAGTTCGAGGAGAAGGTGATGGAGCGGATCAAGGCTTCCCATGAGCAGGATGCCAACTACCGTTTTGGCGCCGACGTCCGCAAGTACTTCCTGGACAAGGCCAACCTCACCCTGCCGGAGGACTTCCTCAAGCGCTGGCTCATCTATGCCAACGAGGGCAAGTTCAGCGCCGAACAGGTAGAGAAGGAATTCCCGGGCTTCATAGAGGATTTCAAGTGGCAGCTGGTCCGCGGCTACCTGATGCAGAAGTTCAACCTCCAGGTGTCCCCCTCCGACATCCAGGCCGCCGCAGAGAACTATGTGTCCTACCAGTACGCCATGTACGGCATGGCGGGCGTTCCGCAGGAGCTAATCCGTTCGTCGGCCCAGAACATGCTGCAGGACCAGAACCAGTACCGCCGCCTGGAAGAGCAGTGCGAAGACAACCTCACCATTGCCCGCCTGCGCGAGGAAGTAACCCTCCAGACCAAGAAAATCTCCCAGGACAAGTTCCGGGAACTGAAATAGACAGTGTCATTCTGAACGAAGTGAAGAATCTGAAGTGAAGAATCTGAAGTGAAGAATCTGAAGTGAAGAATCTCTAAGAATCCATGAACGAATTTGACAAATACGCAGTAAAAGGCCGGGGTATCAGTTCCACTACCCTGCAGCGCTATCAGTCCGTCTATGACGGCTACATCAACCCCACCATCACGGAGGAACGCAAGCTGAACGTGGCCCAGATGGACGTGTTCTCCCGCCTGATGATGGACCGCATCATTTTCCTGGGCGTCCCCATCGACGACGATGTGGCCAACATTATCCAGGCCCAGTTGCTGTTCCTGGCTTCCGCCGATTCGCAAGCCGACATAACCATGTACCTGAATACGCCGGGCGGACAGGTGACTTCGGGCCTGGGCATTTACGACACCATGCAGCTGGTGCAGCCCGACGTGGCCACCGTGTGCACGGGCATGGCCGCCTCCATGGGCGCCGTGCTGCTGTGCGCCGGGCAGAAGGGCAAGCGCAGCGCCTTGCCGCATTCCCGCGTGCTCATCCACCAGCCGCTGGGCGGGGCCCAGGGGCAGGCCACGGAAATCCTCATTGCCGCCAAGGAAATTGAGAAAACCCGCACGGAGCTGTTCAGCATCATTGCCCAGCACACCGGGAAGCCCTACAAGAAGGTGGCCGAAGACGGAGAACGGGACTATTGGATGACGGCCGAAGAGGCCAAGGCCTACGGCATGGTGGACGAGATTCTTTGCAAGCGGAGCAAGTAATGGCCAAGAAAAGCTCCCACAGCAACCACTGCATCCTGTGCGGCCGTACGGACGCCGAAGTTCCGTTCCTGCTGCAGGGGATGGACGGCTATATCTGCAGCGACTGTGCGCGCCTGGCCGCCCAGTATGTGGACGAGCTGGAGCACAAGGTCAAATCGGCCCCGGCTCCGGCCTTGGGAAAGGCGCCCAAACCGCAGGAAATCAAGGACTACCTGGACCAGTACGTGATTGGCCAGGACCGGGCCAAGAAGGTGCTCTCCGTGGCGGTCTATAACCACTACAAGCGCATCAGCCACAATTTGGTGGAAAAGCCGGACGACGGCGTGGAACTGGAGAAGAGCAATATCCTGCTGGTGGGGCCCACCGGCACGGGCAAGACGCTGCTGGCCCGCACCATCGCCAAAATGCTGGACGTGCCGTTCACCATTGTGGACGCTACGGTGCTCACGGAGGCCGGCTATGTGGGGGAAGATGTAGAGAGCATCCTCACCCGCCTGCTCCAGGAGGCCGATTTCGACCAGGCCCGGGCCGAACGGGGCATCGTGTTCATTGACGAAATAGACAAGATTGCCCGCAAGTCCGACAATCCCTCCATTACCCGGGACGTATCCGGTGAGGGCGTGCAGCAGGCCATGCTCAAGCTGCTGGAAGGAAGCATCGTGAACGTGCCGCCCAAGGGGGGCCGCAAGCATCCGGAGCAGGAGTTCATCCATGTGAACACGCAGAATATCCTGTTCATCTGCGGCGGCGCCTTCGAAGGCATCGAGCGGCATATCGCCCTCCGGAAGAATACCCGCATCATCGGCTTCAATGCCGAGGAAAAGCAGCGCATAGACCCGGACAACCTGCTGGAATACGTAGAGGCCATGGACCTCAGGTCCTATGGCCTTATCCCGGAGATTGTGGGCCGGCTGCCCGTTATCACGTACCTGGACCAACTGGACCGGGAGTCCCTCCGCCGCATCCTGGTGGAACCCAAAAACGCCATCATACGCCAGTACCAGAAGCTTTTCGAACTGGACGGCATCAAGTTGGAGATTGCTCCGGAGGTTCTGGACCTCATTGTGGACACTTCCATCCAGAACAAACTGGGCGCCAGGGGATTGCGCTCCATCTGCGAGAAGCTGATGGCCGACGCCATGTTCGAGGCTCCCTCCTCCCGCAAGAAAACTTTCCGGCTCACCCTGGACTACGCCCGGCAGAAGCTGGAGCAGTAAGCACAAAAACGACGCTGCAAGGCACTGAGTGGCCGTTTCCCGTCGCAGGTGAAGGCCCGGAACGTCGCAGGTCTGCAAAAATCGGCCGACCTGCGACACTGCAGGGCTCTGGGTGGCCATTTCCCGTCGCAGGTGAAGGCCCGGAACGTCGCAGGTCCGCAAAATTCGGCCGACCTGCGACACCGCAAGGCGCTGGGTGGCCGTTTTCCGTCGCAGGTGAACGAAAAAACACAGACCTGCGACACTTTAAAAAAATTCTGACATAAAGATAGCCAAACAATACGACACTCCGCGCCAACTGTTTGTTCTCGAGCAGCTTCTGGAATCGGGCTGGGGCTATGGGGGACGGGGCGCTGACGCTCGTCGCTGTTCCGGCGAAGCGGCAGAAGGGGCTTGCCTGTGAATGACACTGTTCCCTTCGGCCCGCCGTCGTACGCTTGCAGTGGAATCCCATCCCTTCGATGCACCGTTTTTCCAAACACAGGCATCCTGCCGGGCTTCGCCCTCCAAGAACGCCCTTTCGTGCCGGCCTCCACGGCGCTCCTCGCTATGCTGCCCCGTCCCCCATAGCCCCCGACTCAGCTCCAACGCCTACCCTGGACAGAAGCATTCATTGACCTCACAAGGATCTGACGATGCTGTAAACCAAATATCAAAAACTTTCATTATATTTGCGGAGATAGGAGATTTGTCTTTTTTCAGAGCTCCTATTGCTACATATTAGATGAAAGTGTTTTCGCTTCTTCCCAGATAAACGAAACGCTCCACACTTTTTTTGTAAATAGGGGCCTAAAGGAGCGTAGGTGTATATCAAGCAGAGTAACTATGAAAAAGAGATTTGCGTTGTTGGGACTTTTAAGTATCCTCATCGGGGCCTGCGAAAAAGCTCCTGAAGAAGTTCCCGTTTCATCTGTCACGATTGGTCAAGAAACCGCCGAAATGCTAATCGGGGAAACGGTCCAATTGACAGCAACGGTTCTCCCGTCTAATGCTACTGATAAAACGGTTACGTGGGCTTCATCCAAGTTGTCAGTTGCGACGGTATCATCTTCTGGCCTTGTTACGGCAGTCTCTGAAGGGAATTCCACGGTAACGGCATCGGCAGGTGGCAAATCGACCACCTGTTTAATAACTGTAAGCAGTGGTTTTGTGTCGGTTGCCTCTATTTCCCTTGACAAGGAGAACATTACATTGGAGGAAGAAGGCTCCACCACTTTAGTGGCGACCGTCAAACCGGACGACGCAACGGATAAAACTGTAGTATGGAGCAGTTCCAACACGAGCATTGCCACAGTTGACCAGAGTGGTAAAGTTACGGCAGTGAAGGAGGGCTTCACCACTATTACGGCCAAAGCTGGAGAACAGTCTGCCACGTGCCAAGTGACCGTAAAGAAACCGGTCCCCGCTGGCGCAGTTGACCTTGGCCTCAGTGTGTACTGGGGCACCTGCAACCTCGGAGCCACCGCTCCCGAGGAGTATGGTGATTATTACGCCTGGGGAGAGACAGAGACAAAGGAGAATTACGATTGGCTAACGTATAAGTGGTGGAACGGCTCGTACGATACCATTACCAAGTACAACAATAGCAGCTCTTACGGCACAGTCGATAACAAGACAGTTCTGGATCTGGAGGACGATGTAGCTCACGTAAAGCTTGGCGGTGGCTGGCGAATGCCTTCCGATGCGGAATGGGAGGAGTTAAGGACAAAGTGCTCTTGGACATGGACCACCCAAAACGGGACGAATGGCTATAAGGTCACAAGTAAGACAAACGGGAACAGCATATTCCTTCCCATCGCAGGCAATCGGTACCTTACCGACCTCAGCAATGTGGGTTCCATCGGCATCTACTGGTCTTCGTCTCTCTATACGGACTCACCGAACTACGCGTGGAGCGTGACCTTCTTTCCCGACTCCGACTATGTGTTCAGGAGCAGTAACCCCCGTTGCCTCCGGCAGTCAGTTCGTCCCGTCTCAGAATAATGGACGGCCAGGGCCTTTTGGCCCAGCCGTCCTGCTGACTGCGTCTGCGGTCAGCATAAAACGATCAAATCTTGGGCGAAGCCCTCGTTTTTACGCCCGCAGGCCGTCGAGTTTTTTTGAGCTATGGCTAAGCTTGAAATCTGCGCAATAGAGGACACCAATCCGGGACAGGTTTACCTGTATCCGGAAGGTACATTCTACAAAGCCAACTAAAAGAGCGCATGGCTCCTGTGGGCTGCTGGATTTTCGTATGGTAAAGTTTCTGCTGGAGTTGATTATCCTTGACGACCCTACGCAGAACTGCTGCAGAAGGGGCACGCTTTCCGATTGGGAAGGCCTCCCGGAGAGCCATTACCGCGCCTACGATATCCGCCGCCGTTGGAGGGCAGGTCCGCTGAAATTTGCATCTCAAGGCGGGTATTTCACAAATCACATCCTCACATATAAGTTGAAAGGTGTTTCTCTCCTAAAACCTTTCGCACGTAACAGACCACCCCTCAATCGGGGTGGCTTTTTTGTCCCATACTTGCAACAATCCATTTCCCATTTGAAGCCAATCATCCCGGAACTATCAGCGTTTTCGTTGTTGACAAGTGCGACGGTCGGTTCAAGGAGGTTCCCCGGATGGACATTTAATATAATATATCTAACAGAAGTTTTTTCTTTTAAGATATATTTTATTTATATTTGCAGCATGATTAAAGAATACTCGAATACCCAAATTGTCCAGCTTCTCGGAGAGAGGTTCCGTACCTATCGTGTAAACCTGAGGATGACACAGAAAGAACTCTCCGAAAGAAGCGGCATTTCTGTTCCGACGATTCAAAAATTCGAAGCAGGAAATGCTACTAATATATCCTTGTCAACGCTGCTTACGCTGATGAGGAATACAGGCCTGATTGAATTCGCCGACAAGCTCAT
>FLNY01004373.1_pt1 | contig 61343 bp, 50 predicted proteins | sample 1140381 | NCBI WGS metagenome assembly FLNY01 (sample SAMEA3878172, study PRJEB12797) | bioreactor metagenome | biome: Moose rumen | place: Sweden | collected 2011-10
TGGAGGACTACGGCGTGGTCCCTCCCGTGAGCGATGACTTCCGTCGCACGCTCAACTGGAACCCCGATGTCAGGACCGACAGGGACGGCAACGCCACCATCGAGTTCTGGAACAACTCCACATGCCGTGATATGTACATCAGCGTGGAGGGAATGAGCCCGGATGGGCAGTTCCTGAATAATTAGGATTCTCTTAAACCCCTTAACCCCCTTATACCTCTTTGTTGCTATCTCATTTGCATGAGCTTGGCTTTTGTGGCTTTGTAGCCAATGTCAATCATCTTCGTGATTTTGTCGCGCTGGAAATCCATCACGTCATAACCGTCGAGGGGAGGATTGACATACAGGTCGGTGGCTTTCACATTCTCATCATATTTCTTCCAGTCGGGACGCGACACAGCCCAGTCGAGAATACCACCAATTCCAAGGGTCTCTTTGAGTGAGATATTACGTGGTTTGTGTTTGTTCTGGGTGAGGTCGATGGCGATGACATACTCTGCTCCCATACTCCGAACCACATCCACAGGCAGGTTGTTCTGCATACCGCCGTCCACCAACACCATGTCGTCGATTCTCACTGGCTTGAACACGCCTGGGATAGCCATGCTCGCACGCATGGCAACAGGCAACAACCCTTCGGAGAATACCACCGGCTCTTGCTGACGCAGCTCTGTAGCTACACAACGAAACGGAATTGGCAAGTGGTCGAAACTCATGGAGTCCTTGCAACAGACGAGGCTGTCGAACAGCTGGATGATGCTGTCGCCGTTGTTCAGACCGAATCCGCTGATCTCATACCCTTTCTCTGCCTTCTCCTGCTCCCGCACCTCTTTCTTCTTCTTTGCCCTGAAGATAGGAAATCCGAAAGCGGAGATGGTGCCGTCCTCATTTTCAAAAGCTTTCTCGTAGTCTTCATCGCGGTCAGTCATCAGCGAGAGCCACGACTGAGAGAGAAAAAGCTCCTCCAGATCTTTCGAGCGATAACCACAACTGTAGAGCGCTCCGACGATGGAGCCGATGCTGGTTCCGGCAATATAGTCAAACTCAAGTTCTTCCTCCTCCAGGGCGCGGAGCGCACCAATCTCGGCGGCACCTTTCGCACCGCCACCACCAAGCACCAGCCCGATTTTGGGACGGCTGATCCCTTTCAGATTGTCAAGCTTTGTCTGCGCGTCGAGAGCCAACGCACAGACAAAGGATAAGATCAGTGTGAACAATTGGCGCAGATACATGGCTTAACGCTGGATGATGTTGAGCAGGCCTTCAAGGATACCGTTGAGCTCGCTGCCCATGTTCTTCACTTTGCCTTTCACGCCCTCATAGACATAGCCGGCACACTTGCCCTCCAGCTCACCGATATACTTACGGTCGGCAGCAGAGTAGTCGTACTTGTTGATTTTCTGACGGATGTCAGTGAACTTCTCTGCTGCGTTCTCCCAGTCCTTCACGGTGTAGTACTGACCGTTGTCGCGCAGCTCATAAGAGAAACGCTCTAACTTGTTGATGGCAGTTTGCTTCGTGGTGCAGGAGAACAGCACGGTGGTCAGCAAAACTACCGCAAGCATTGGAAAAAAGGATTTTCTCATAGTGATGAATGTGTTAATAAATAGGTAAAAAATAAGTCCGATGCAAACTTACGCAAAATAATCGGTTCTGCAAGATTCTTTATGAAAAAAATAACATTTCAGAAGGGATTTCTGCATGAGGGTGGGGGATTTGTCGCTTACAAATAGGAAAAAAACTAACGATTTTATCGCAAATTCCTTTTTCCTCTCGGAAATTATGTGCATCTTTGCACCAGAAATAATGAAAAGGATTTATTAACCTCTAAAAAGATTGAGATTATGAAAAAGTTTTACATCTTCGCGCTTCTGATGGCACTGACCCTCAACGCGTCGGCTTTGTCGAAATCAAAGTCAAGGAGGTATTCGCTCTATCTTTCCGATAAGATGGCGTATGAACTCGACCTCACCAGCATCCAGTATGATGCTGTGTATCAGATCAACTACGATTACTTCCGTTCGGTATATACAAATCTCGACGTGGAGTACTACTGGCCAATTCGCGACGACAACATGTTCTATGTGCTCGATCCGTACCAGTACAGGGTATATACCTACATCGACTACTTCTACAACCCGCTCTCCTACATGGGAAGCTCGTGGTATCTCGATGTTTACTCCTACTATCCAAGCCGCAGCCTCTTCTACCGTGACTACCCGACGGTGTACCGTTCCTACCATGGCGCGTATATCGGCAACCCAAGCTATTATATGTATGGGACATGGGCTGGACCAGCCACGTACGTGAACATGCACCCGTCGGTGGCACCACCTCCTCCAGGACAGTATAACCCACACATGGACCGTCACTATGAGAAGTTCACCAACGGAACAGCCGCACGCCGTGGTTATACCAACCCGCAGATGAATGATCATGGAGGAAGCACCCGTCCTGATGTGAATGGCGGAAACCATCCGGCTCAGCCGAACACACAGCAGAACTTCAACGGAAATGGTCAGCCTACAACGAACCAGCCGACCACCAGTCCTAATAACAACAACTACAACACGCCTACCACCAATAATGGTGTCTCTCGCGCAGGCAATGTTCCTCGGAACAACAACACAACACAGCCGGCTAACCAGACGGCTCAGCAGACTACACGCACTACTCAGCAGACTACACGCACTACTCAGCAGACTAACAACAATGCTACCCAGCAGTCTGCCACCACCCCGACCCGCAGCACAGGAGTGAGCCGTTCCACTTCACGCTCGTCTTCCAGTTCTTCTTCTCCGTCATCTACGAGTTCCAGCCGCAGATCCAGCTCCAGCTCGAGCTCTTCGAGCAGCTACAACAGTTCCAGCAGCAGTTCCTCCAGCTCAAGCCGTTCCACAAACACATCAAGAGGTTCGGTCAGCAGCGGACGCTCCACAAGCAGCAGCTCATCAAGCTCATCGGGTGGCACCAGCCGCAGAAGGTAATTCACATCAATCTATAGAAAAAGGCTTCCAATCAGGAGCCTTTTTCTATATCACAGCTAAAATGTTTATCGAAAAACACTCGTCCTTACCTCCTTCACCATCTCAACTTTCTTTATTCCCTAAAACCATCGACTTGTAAAGACGGCAAAGCGTAATAGAAGCTTTGCTTGCGAAGACGAAGGCTTTAGCCTTCCAAAGGAGTGTTCTGAAAGAACCCTCATGCCCCGTCTCCCCGTGTCCTACGCCATTCGAATGGCCAACATCTGTCTCATCTTCTCTCATTCTCTTGAAAAATCAATAAAAGAAGAAATAGCTGATAAGGATGGCGGCGATGATGCCGGCGAGGTCGGCCAACAGACCGCAACCCACGGCATAGCGGTATTTCTTGATACCTACACTACCGAAGTAGATAGCAAGGATTTTCAGTGTGGTGTCGGTACTTCCCTGCATCACGCTCGACACATGACCCACAAAGGAGTCTGGGCCGTAGGTCTGCATGCAGTCGAGCATCATACCGCGAGCTGCACCGCCGTCGAGCGGCTTCATCAGTGCCACAGGAATGGCCGACACGAAGTCGGTGTTGAGTCCCATATTCCCCACACACCAAGTCAGACCCTCCTGAAACAATGTCATCGCACCGGAGGTTTTGAACACGCCGATAGCCACAAGTATCGCCAGATAGTATGGAATCAGACTGACTGCCACGTTGAATCCGCCTTTAGCACCTGCGATAAAGGAGTCATACACATTGATATTTTTCTTCCAACCGTAGCAGATAAACAGGAAGATCGTACCAAGCAACAACACGGCGGTCAGCACTCGGCAGAAGGTCTCCATCTCACCTTTGTCCATACCCCAGATGGACCAGAACAAAGCGGCCACAAGCGCCATAATCACGGCGAACATCACGAGGAATGCATTTTGGAAGAGATTAATCTTCTGACGTACCGACACTGTGAGCAATCCCACTGCCGTGGAGCACATAGTAGTGAGCAACAACGGGATGAAAATATCTGTCGGGTCGGCTGCTCCCATCTGCTGACGGTAGGCCATGATGCTGATTGGGATGATGGTCAGTCCGGAGGTGTTGAGCACCAGAAACATGATCATCGCATTCGTGGCAGTGTCCTTCTGCTTGTTCAGCTCCTGCAGTTCCTGCATGGCTTTCAGTCCCATCGGGGTGGCGGCATTGTCCAGACCCAGCATGTTGGCGGACACGTTCATGAAAATCGAACTCAGCGCCGGATGGTCTTTCGGCACTTCGGGAAACAGCTTGGTCAGCACAGGACTCAGAAAACGGGCCAGCTTGCCCACCATTCCGCTGTCCTCTCCGATTTTCATGATGCCCATCCACAAGGTGAGCGTGCCGGTCAGTCCGAGTGCCATCTCAAAAGCACTCTTCGACATCTCAAATGTGGAGTCCATCATCAGTGGCAACGTATCGGCCTGACCAAAGAAAATCTGATTAATCAGACCTACAATCAGACCAACCACAAATAGTCCTATCCAAATATAATTCAATACCATATATTAATATGCTCTTTTTTGATATTGCAAAATTACATATAATTCTCCAATCTGCCAAACTCGGGCTTAATACTGTGCTGATGGCGAAAATTTTTGTTTGAAGAAGAAATAGATTTCTTCCTGAAGCTGAAAGAGTTTCCATCGTTTCACAGGTGTGTATCCCGGTTTGATACGAAGATTCCATGAGATGCGGTTCGCTTCAATGGTTTGCAGAATGTCGGTGAACCGTTGCTGGATTTCCTTGTGCTGCTCCTCCGTGAAATCCTGTTTGTGAAGATAATAGAAATAATAGGTGCCGACCACCACGAGCCAGCGGTGCGACTCATAGAAGTCGAGCACCAACCGTTGGTCGCGCTTTCCTCCCAGAGTGCCTGCCTTGGCTTCTTCCTCCAGCATCCGTTTCATGCTCAGGTTGGCAAACATGAAGTCAAACCGCAGCATCGACGTGCGGATGGTGGACGATGCTGCATGCTTCAAGTAGAAATATTCGCCTTCGGAAAGCACCACATAGCGTGAATGGAGATAATGGATGGATGTGGAGTTGTCGTCGCTGTAAAGCCGGCAACTGTCATCGTAAGGATATCGCTTGAATAACTCGGCACGGGCAAGATACACGCCGTGGAGACTCTGGTCGAGCGACAGCATGAACGCGTCTTTTCCTGCCATAATAAGGTGGGTGGTGCGGTTCTGATAATGCTCGATGGTAAGATGCTCTTCGTCGGGTTGAGGGTAGCAGAGCATCAGACGGAAGAGGGCACAGTCGCAGTCAGGATTCTCCTCCAGACTCCGACAGGCTTTCTCCAACGCATCGGGAGCCAGCCAATCGTCGCTGTCGAGCATCGTGATATACTGGCCGTCTGCCACCTCAATTCCCCGGTTGCGGGCGATGGCCTGTCCCTGATTCTCCGGCTGTTCCAGCACCACGATGCGCGGGTCTTTCGCAGCATATTCCCTGAGGATGGTAAGTGAGGAGTCAGTGGAGCAGTCGTCGATGCATATTATCTGGATTTCACGAAGGGTCTGGCCACATAGTGAGTCGAGACATTTACGTAAATGCCGCTCGTCGTTATAGACTGCTGTCAGTATGCTCACCTTACTCATTGTCTTTTGAATTTAGTTTTCAGACGGGAAATGATATCTGTTTCTTTCGACAGGATACGAATGGAGATCACCAGTGAGAGTAACCCCAGCAAACCACCAGTCATCCAACGCATCCACCCTGTTGTCTGGAATGCCAGCCACACGGCTCCCGTCAGTAGCAGACTCTGCACTATGTAGATGCCCAGATGACTTGTGTCGAACCGGAAGCCATAGCGCCAGTGGTAGAGGAAATAATAGAGAAGGAGGCTGATGAACCCACAGAAAGAAATGGTGAAGCCGGTGGCTCCCAATCCCCAATAATGGAAGGCTATAGGAATCAGCACGGCTATCATCGTGTCGTAAATCAGCTCTGTGAGCATATACATCTTGGAATCACTGCGTGCCAGTGCCAGATAGCTTACCGGCAGACAGAGTGCTCGGAAAAACATGAAGAATATCGCACCTAATGTCATGGGAATACACTCCATAAAGTCTTGTGAAAAGAGGATGGGCACGATAATAGGCAGGCCGACAGTGAAAAAGACAAGGAATGGTGAGATGAGCAGCACGCACACTTCTATCTGTCGGTTGATGGTGATATTCTGAAGATGTATGTCATTCTCCGTGGCTGAGAGTCGTGGGTAGTAGTCGGCATCCATCGCACTGAAGATAATGGCTGCATAGACCACTGCCATGGTGTAACCACGGTTGAACAGCCCCACATCATCCAACCCGCTGTTATGCTCAATGAAATAGTTTACCAGAAATTCTGACCCTTTGCCGAAGAGCCCGGCGATGAGCAGGCCGATACCCATACGAAGCATCGGCAGACCTGTCCGGAGAGTCTCTTTTGAGAACAGGTCTACCCGGTAAGGCAGATGTTTGGTGGAAAAATGTAGGGTGGTCAGACAAATGATGATATGACTCAGCAGCAATGCCCAGATGATACCCCTGGAATGCATGAAATAAAAGAAGGGGGTGAACACCATGAGGATGATGAAGGCAATCAGAACCGATACGGTGGTCAGACGCATCAGCTGTTTCGTGCCTTTCAGAATTGCCATCTCTCCTTCGTTCACCGCCATCATCAGGATGACAGGAGAGAGAAGTAAGAAGTTCACAGTGGTGTAAGAGTCATGCAGAAACCAGTGGCAGAGAATACAGATGCCCATACCGAACAAACCCACCATCATGCTGTAGGTGCGGAGGGTGGTGGCATAGTGGCGGGTGTGCTGCATCTCTTGCTGGCTCGCTGCCTCCGACATCTGCTTCACACCGCTGATGGAGATACCAAAGTTGGTGGACTGACTGAGCAGATTCGCCGATTTGTTGTACATATCGAGCATACCCATACCGGCACGGCCGAGAAACATTGCCGCAACTTTGTTGCGGATGATGTTCATCAGCATATTCAACACCTGTACCATTCCGAAGATACCGGTGTATTTGAGTATGTGGCGGAAACTGCTTTCGCCTTCTTTATGCGCCTTCCCTTGACTCATCTTCTTTTAAATACCGTCAACTGTCAACCGTCAACCGTCAACTAATATATTTTAACGTTTTTTTTACAATTATATTGTAAATCTTTGTATCTTTGTGCTGCGAAAGCTTTTTTTACTTTTCATTCTTTATTTCTCATCCTTTATTATGAAAATCGTCATACTTGATGCTTATACAGTGAATCCAGGTGACCTCTCTTGGGAACCGCTTGCGGATTTGGGAGAATTAACAGTGTATGAACGGACAGCTCCTGAAGAGGTGGTGGAACGTTGCCGTGGAGCAGAGATTGTGCTGACCAATAAAGTGGTGATGGACGCTGAAATCCTCAATCAGTTACCGCGCCTGCTCTATATCGGCGTACTGGCTACGGGTTACAACGTGGTGGATTTGGAGGCGGCGGTTCGACAGAATGTGATTGTAACAAACATTCCGTCTTATAGCACCGACAGCGTGGCACAGATGGTGTTTGCCCACCTGCTCAATATCGTGAACCGGGTGGATTGGTATGCTGAACACAACAAAAAGGGGACATGGCAGCAAAGTCCCGATTTCTCTTTCCTCAGTCATCCGTTCCATGAGCTGGCTGGAAAGACCTTCGGAATTGTCGGTTTGGGAAACATCGGTCAGGCGGTGGCTAAAATCGCATTGGCTTTCGGTATGAAGGTGATAGCATTCACTTCAAAAAGTCAGGAGGACCTGCCTGAAGGTGCTGTTGGTGTGACGATGGAAGAATTGTTCGAAAGCGCGGACATTCTGAGCCTACATTGTCCGCTTACGGAATCTACACGCCATCTGGTATGCAAAAGACGGATTGAGACGATGAAAAAGAATGCCATCATCATTAACACCGGACGCGGGCCGCTCGTCAACGACCAGGAGTTGGCTGATGCGCTCAATAGCGGAATGATTCAGGCTTATGGCGCTGATGTCATCACACAGGAGCCTCCAAGAGAAGGCAACCCATTACTCACTGCTCGTAATGCGTTTTTCACCCCTCATATTGCATGGGCTACCCAAGAAGCTCGTATGCGTCTGGTCAATATATGTACAGCCAACGTGAAAGCCTTCATCAACGGCAAACCCCAAAACGTCGTGGAGCTTTAGTTGACAGTTGACAGTAACTCTAAAGTTCAAAGCTCAAAGCTCAAAGTACCTCTACCTTACCGTGATATGGAAGCATGGCTGTCTGCGTTCGTGTTTCACATAACATTTTCCCTGACTACGCAAATCGTAAAGCACCTCAGCAAGGCATAGTTTATATTCACCTCGCTGCCAGGTGGCGCTGTCAACTGGTGTCGGCATACCAGTAAGAGGCATATAGCGGCTGTAAGTGATGTCGAAGGTGGTGCCGTAACTGTGGCATGAGTTATCGGTGGCGTTACGGTTTCTTCTCCGCAGTTTCTCCACATCAGAAGTAGTACGGGTGACGGAGGTGATAATCGGGAGAAAGAGATGAAGTCCTTTCGAACGCAGCGAATCTAAAAAGTTAACGGAAATCTCAGTCAGCAGGTCTTTGGCTTTTGGCACGAGATAAGGCATTGAATAGTCAAGTTTCTCCACCACAAAAAACGGGGAGTCCATAATGCTTACCAGTTTATGACGACGGGCGAGCGAAAGGATGGCTGCGTGCGACTCCACTGGCTTGATTCCGTTTTTCAGGGCGGCAGACACATGTTGCTTCTGAGTGTCGGGGAAGCATTCCTTATAACTCCAGACCTTTCCGCTCAGTTTGTAGAGATAGGTGTTGCGGTTCACATTTGTGTCAACAGGCATGCTGTCGGAGAGTTCCACGGAGTCTGCTATAGCTGCTTCCGCCAAATCGCTTTCCGACATCTCTGTCTCTTCCAGTTCTTCCAGTATGTTCGCTTCCTGTTCCTCTGAGCTTCCTTCCGTCAACGCCTCTGAAGGAACCACTGCTTCAATGACAGTCGTATCAACAGATGCTGTAGCATTGGCTGTGAGACTGTCGTAAGACGGAATCTTGATGTTGAAGGCATGACGTAAAACGGCCAAAATTCCCATGGTGATAATAAACACCATCAGAAATTTCAGCCGTCTGTCAGTATTCTTCAAATTCATCAAGTGGTTTTCTGTCGTTGTTATTATTAATTGCAAGCATACAAACAAATGTTGCCGGCAAAGAAAAGAAGGGGTTATCGGCCCGAATGCTCAATCATCTCACGAATATGGTTGCTCAATGTCTGATTGTTCTTCAGGTCGCTTACATTCAGATGCATACGCCAACGCCAATAGTGACGAGGGTTTGCAGGAATATTGATACGCTCAATGTCCTTGTTTTTGTTGCGTACCTGCTCGTCGATGGACAGCCAGTCTTGCAATGAGAGAAGACACAGGGCTGACGGACAATAGAGATGGCGGTTCACAATCTTCTCCGACAGCCAGCCAGGCAACTCAGCAGGTGCCGGTCCGTCAATCTGAAGCGACTGGTTGAAATAACGCTGGGTACGTTCAGGGTCTTCTTCCCACCACTGTCGCAGTGTGGACATATCGTGGGTGGAGATGGTGGCAACAGAGAGGTATGGGTTGCTGCTCAGGTCGCCGAACTCCACATTGAACGCTTTCGGCATACTCTGGATCTCCAGGCTGAGAATGCGGAGGTCGGACATCAGCACCGGCACACAGGCAGGAACCATGCCGAGGTCTTCGGCACAAACCAGCATACGCGTACACTGTGTAAGCATCGGCAGCTTCTTCATGGCCTCTTCATACCAGAATTCGTTATGACGATTGTAGTAATAGTCGTTATAAAGTGCGTTGAAAGCATATTTGTCGCTATCGGAAAGATAGCGGTAGGCCATGTCGTTCTGGGCACTGATACGTGGGTGATACCCGTGAGGGTTCTCTTTGTCTACAAGGAACAACACATTGCTGATCAGGCTGTAGAGACCCTCACGGATAAGCATGCTCTCTTCGTCGGCCTTGTCGCGGAAGGCTGTTTCCACCTTACGTTGGGTGTCGTACTCCTTTTTCAGTTTGTACATGCCGTTCACTCCTCCGAACACATTATGCACAATCTCTCCATTATTTGTCAGTTTGTTATCGAGATAAAGCATCTTCACCATGTCTGCACGGTGTCCGAATATCTGATAGAGGATGTCATCGTTGATAAACGGCTCGGTCATCAGCTTACGGTTGAAATGGAAGCCGTAGTTCTCTATCTCGCTCTGACTCATCGGCAGGGAAGGGGAGAAACAGCCTAACAGACCGTGGACGGAATGAGAAGGGATTTCCCAGATGCGGAAGAAACCGAGCACATGGTCGATGCGATAGGCATCGAAATACTCTGCCATCTTCGTAAAGCGGCGTTTCCACCATGAATAGCCGTCTTTCGACATCTCATGCCAGTTGTAAGTAGGGAACCCCCAGTTCTGACCATTCACAGAGAAAGCGTCAGGCGGTGCGCCGGCCTGGGAGTCCATATTGAAATAATGAGGCTCACTCCATGCTTCCACACTGTTGCGGCTGATACCGATAGGTATGTCGCCCTTGATAATCACACCGCTTGCCTTTGCATGGTTATGAACGTCGGTCAGTTGCAGATGGAGCTGATACTGGATATAATAATAGAGGGCGATTTCTTCATAGTCCTTGCCCTGAGGGGAGCTCAGACGGGTGATGTCAGACTTATTGTATTTACCATGTTTCGGCCACACGCGGAAATCTGGCGTTCCATAGGTGTCGCGCAGGTAGCTGAAAGCTGCGTAAGGCACCAGCCAACTCTTGTTAGCCTCAAAAAAAGCTTTGTAATCAGCCGATTCCGACACCTTTGGCCATTCCTGGGAATAGACAGCGCGGAAATAGTCCATTTTCAGAGAGATGGAGGCTTCGTAATCCATCTGAGGAGCACGGTTGAGTTCTTGCTGGCGGATATGGAAATTTTCCATCTGAAGCTTGTCTTTCAGAGCCGGCAAATCACGCAAGTTGGCATAGATTGGATGGAAAGCGTAGATGGAGATGGAGTTGTAAGGATAGGAATCGGTCCATTTGCCTGACATCATCGTGTCGTTGATAGGCAGTATCTGAACCACATGCATGCCCACACTTGAAGCCCAGCTGATCATCTCCTTCAAGTCGCCGAAATCACCCACGCCATAGCTGTTCTCCGTGCGGAGAGAGAACACAGGGATGACCACACCGGCGCATTTCCAGTTTGGCAGGCTGAAGCGGCAGGCACGTTCAGTCTTCACCCACGTCTGACGTTCTTTGCTGATAATGATTTTGTGAATATAGCGGTTGGCACCCTCTTCCCACTGGAGAATCTCACCTTCCTCGTTGAGTATCACATATTTATATTCCAACGGATGAAACAGGGCATTGGTGTCGATGTTGAACGACCATTCCTGAAGGCCGGTCATCTCCATACGTACGGCTTTTTCCCAGTTGCCAAGCTGGCTGGTATTGCCGCAGATTCCTAGATACTCACCTTTTCTCAGACGAGATTCTACCAGTCGCAGTTGTAAAGTGGCTGGAAAATAGGTGAGAACAGAGAGATCCGACTGTTCATGCCGTCCTGCCACATCTGTGTAGGCGCTCGAAAAGAGGGGCAGGTTATCGGGAATGCTGCGCCAATAGTCTTCAACGAAATAGGTGTGGGTGGCTGTTCCTTTCTTCTTGCTCTTTGCCGCAGGGCGGATAAAGAGTGTGTGTGGAGCCAGTTCCCACTCGCGCCAAACAAACACACCGTTGCGGTAGAGGGCATAATGATAGGTCATCAAACCACTTTTTGGCGACAGTTCCAGCTCGGCAGTCCAGACAACGCCGTCGGTGGTCTGCATCGAATATTCTCGTCCAGCCGTGTAGAGCCGGAGTTCCTCACCCCAGTTTGTGCGGTATTCTATTGAAAATCTGAATAACATGGTATTGTCGATTAGTTTATGATTCAAGCAAATTGTTGATAAATGAGTCCAGATCCTCGTCCAACCCTTTTAGCAGGTCATCACCTACGATGAAGTTGTCATCGTCAACCACCAGCAGATCCTCCATCCTCTCGCCGTCTTCCAGTACGAATGAGAATGGACGGAACACATTGACGTTGTCGAACACTTTGTTGTTGTTCATCGACTGGAGCTCTGAACGCAGGGCACGGATGACTTCTGTCTTGAAGCCTGTGTCGTCGGCATCCTCCTCTGGATTGGATGGTATGGCAATATACGAAAGGGTTTCGTCATTGTCATCGCTGATCGATACGTAGCTGGCATCGGTATCAATGCGGATATAGAAGTCTGTGATCTCCTCGTCATGGTAGATTGTGGAAATCTTCTCAAGGCAGTGTTGCAACAACACCTTCACACTGCTTCTGATGTTTTCATCTGTACTCATTTGATTATATTTATAAGTTAGGTTAAGCTTCAAAACCGTTCAGCTCACGACTGATGGCCTGGAGTTCGGCACTTACGAATTTCAGACGTTCAATCACGTCAAGACGTACGTCTGTCTCGTTTGAAGGAGCCTTCAAGGCCTGACGGGCACCTTCGAGCGTCAGACCACGCTCTTTCAACAGGTGGTACACTTTCTTCACTTCTTCAATGTCGGCCTGAGTATACTGACGGATGCCACGTCCTGCTTTCTGTGGCTTCAGGTTGGGAAACTCCTTCTCCCAAAACCGCAGTGTGCTCTCTGCCACACCCACCAGCTCTGCTACCTCGCCAACGGAGTAGTAAAGTTTCAGGCTCTTATTTTTTCTCAGTGCCATTTTCCAAAGTCCAAACCTCAAAGTTCAAAGTATTACCGTTTCTCAGGGATATGTTTCAGCATCTCCACGAGGAAGTCAAAGAATTTACCTACCGACGGAATCTCACAACGCTCGTCAGGAGTATGAGGAGAACGCAGGGTTGGCCCGAAGGAGGCCATGTCCATCTCTGGATAAGTCACACCGATAATACCGCATTCCAAACCGGCATGGCATACTTCAACCACTGGCTTCTTGCCGAACATCTTCTCATAGACATCCGACATGTTGGCTACGAGTGGGGAACTTGTGTTGGGTTGCCAGCCACCGTATCCGCCTACCAGCTGAACATCCATTCCGGCAAGTGTGAAGCAACAGGCGAGGGAATCGCAGAGATAATCCTTCATCGTATCGTCCGAACTGCGGGCAAGGATATCTATTTCAGCCTTACCCTCGCCGGCGTTAATGATGGCAAGATTAGAGGATGTCTCCACGATTTCCGGAATCGTAGGGATAAAACGGAGCACACCGTCGTGAGCGGCCATGACTGCGTTCACCAGGTTCAGCTGCACATCGTCAGGCATCACTTTTGAAGGCATGTCGCAAGGCACAACATCCACCACGATGTTACCGTTTTCCTGAGTGATATATTCGGCATTAAAGGTGGCATTCATATCGGCTGCGATTGCTTTGAATTCAGCTTCTTTCGACTGAAGCACCACAACCACGGCCTCACTGTCACGAGGGATGGCGTTGCGCATGTTGCCCCCATGCCAGCTGCTCAACCAGCACAGACCGGCATCCATCTCTTTCGAAAGCAGGCGTGCCAGCAGTTTGTTGGCATTACCACGGCCTTCGTTGATCTCAATTCCGGAATGACCGCCACGCAATCCTTTTACTGTCAGCTTGTAAGCCACCATACCTTTGGAATTTACGTCCATCTCATCATATTCCATGCTGCATTCCACGTCCTGACCTCCGGCACAACCGATGGTGATTACGCCCTCTGTCTCGCTGTCGAGGTTCAACAGGTATTTGCCAGTCAGAGTGCCTGCTTCCAGACCGCGTGCGCCAAACATGCCGGTCTCTTCGTCTGCAGTGATGAGCACTTCCAGTGGACCATGATCAATCGACGGGTCTTCCAATATGGCCATGGCTGCTGCCACTCCCATACCGTCGTCGCTGCCGAGCGTAGTGCCGCAGGCTTTCACCCAGTCACCGTCGATATAGGTCTCAATAGGGTCTGTCTCAAAATTATGTGTGCTGCCCTTCACGGCCTGTGGAACCATGTCCATGTGAGCCTGGAGAATGGCAGTTTCTAAGTTCTCATAACCAGGGGTGGCACCTTTACGCATCACCACGTTGCCGGCGTTGTCAATAAAGGCCTCGACACCGATTGATTTACCAAATTCAACGAGGTAGTTAGCCACAGCTGCTGTGTGTCCTGACGGACGAGGAATGCGTGTGAGCGCATGAAAATGTTTCCAAACCAATGTTGGAGCTAATGCTGAAATTTCCATTATATTAAATATTTGTGTTAGTAAATGATTTCTAAAAAGCAAAGATAATCAAAATTATCTGAATTATCACTTTCCGACGTAAAAATATTTTCAGATTTTCTCCTGAGATTCCATTGCCTTATCATCTTTTCTCTCCTTGTTTTCAGCAAGCGGACGGAGGGAAAGGCAAATCAGGGAATAAATGCCGAGCAAAGGTATGAGTGCAGTTTGCAGTGTGTGGACAATCAGTACGAATGTCTCACCGTCAACTGCGGCCACGCCATAGAGCACGAAGATGGTCTTCACGGCAAAATGCCAAGGACCCAGACCGTTAGGAGTGGGAACGATGACGGCAATGCTGCCGGCTACAAACGCCACCAACGCCACCATCACACTCAGATTGGCAGTGAAGTCGAAACAGAAGAATGTGATGTGGAAATGTAGAAAATAGCTGCCCCATATACCTAAAGTATATAATATGTATAGCCATTTGTCTTTTACGTGACCGATGGATTTCACACCGGAGGCAATGTCATTGATTATCTTGCGGAACCGAACGAAAGAGGACAGCTTCTTACATGCCCAGTAGAGAAAAAACACTGTGATAATCAGACAGATGGCGGTCACGATATAGCCCGTGGCGGTAAACTGTCCGAAGAATCGTCCTATGTCGGCGCCTGTGTTGCCGTAGAAATTGATGAACACGCCCATCTGACTAAGGATGACAACCACCACGATAAACAGAATCAGAAGACTGTCGATGATGCGCTCGGTCACCACCGTGCCGATAGATTTGGCGAAAGAAACACCATCGTATTTGCTCAACACACCACAGCGGGTAAATTCACCGATGCGTGGTATCAGCAGGCTGGATGCATAGGAAAGAAAAACGGCATGGATACAAGTGCTGGCATGAGGATGCTCGCCAATCGGCTCCAGACTTTGCTTCCAGCGCAGGCCACGGAACACCTGGGCGGTCACACCGAATACCATCGAAAGCATCATGTACCACCAGTTCATCTCATTAAATAACACATCGCGGATGCGGCTGAAGTCGAAACCCCGGTACATCCACCATAGTATGCCGATTCCTAATAGCAACGACAATACTACGTTTATTGTGCTTCTGATTCTCTTTTGTGCCAATTCCTGCTCTTTTTTTTTGTCTTCTGAATTTTTTGTGCTATCTTTGCCGTACTAACGAATTGCAAAGTTAAGCGAAATTATATCCATAAAAAAATAATCAATCTTATTTTTTCTCTTTTTTAATCACTTTTTATGCAAGTACGACCGAAAAAAGCACTTGGACAACATTTCCTGACAGATATGAGTGTGGCTTCACGCATAGCAGATACAGTAGATGCGCTCCCCCTAATGCCCATTCTTGAAGTGGGGCCGGGAACAGGGGTGCTCACACAGTTTCTTCTGCAGAAAAACCGTGAGCTGAAAGTGGTGGAAATCGACAGGGAGTCGGTGGCGTATCTTCAGGAACATTTTCCACAACTGGGCGAAAACCTGCTCAATCAGGATTTCCTGAAGATGAATCTCAGTGATGTTTTCGGAGAAAAACCATTTGTGCTAACGGGTAACTATCCTTATAACATCTCCAGCCAGATCTTTTTCAAGATGCTGGAATACAAGGATTTCATACCGTGCTCTACGGGGATGATACAGAAAGAGGTGGCTGAGCGGATTGCCGCTCCTCCGGGAAGTAAGACCTATGGTGTGCTTTCCATCTTTATTCAGGCCTGGTACGACGTGGAATATCTGTTTACGGTGGATGAGCATGTGTTCAATCCGCCTCCAAAAGTGAAAAGTGCGGTTATCAGACTCACACGCAACCAAAGCCAGTCGCTTGGATGCGATGAGAAACTTTTCAGGAGAATAGTGAAGACCGTCTTCACTATGCGCCGTAAGATGATGCGTAACGGTATGAAACAAATCGTCGGTGCAGGTCATCCGCTGCTGGCAGACCCAATCTTCAGCAAACGGCCGGAGCAACTCTCCATCCAGGACTTTGTCGAACTCACCAATAGGGTGGAGGAGGCTATGGGCTAACTCATCTGTTCCCTGACATCCATCATAAGGCTGATTTGTCCGGCAAAAGTGGGGTTGCTGTAGTTCTCTTGGGCAATATGCCGCACCTGACTTGCAAACTTCTCCAAGTCTTTGATCAGCACACCATGGCCGAGGTTAATTTCTCCCTTGGGTTTTACCTCGTCAATCCACCTGATCAGATCTTCAGCTTCTTCTTTAGTGTAAGAACGTTTAAAATGTTCATTCATAGTCTATTGCTTTCTGTGTAAGATTTCTGTTATTATTTCAGCAGCTCGCTCAGATGCACCCGCAGGACCTGTGATACAGCGCAGGTCAGCATAGTCTTTCAGCATCTCTTCCCTACGTTGGCCGCCGGGCAATATAGCAGCAAGCTCTTGCTGAACCTTTTCCACCGACATATCCGAACCGGTCAGCTCTCTGACTGCCTCACGTCCGCAAATCAGATTCACCAGAGAGATGAATTTCACCTTCAGCAGCAGACGACGAAGAATATTGATGAACCAACTGGCGGAAAAATAATAGCAAACCACCTGTGGTATATCAAGCAATGCGGTCTCCAGGGTGGCTGTCCCGCTTGTCACCAGGGCTGCATCCGCCCGTTCCACTGTGTCGTAGGTGCGGTCGTAAACCACTTCGGTATCCATCCCTTTCGGCATATATTTCTTATAGGTGTCCAACGGGATATTGGGAGCACCGGCAATCACACAGCGGTAGTTTTCAAATGCAGAGGCTGCTTTCAGCATCTTGCCCAGGTTCTTCCGGATCTCCTGCGTACGACTGCCTGCCAGCACGGCGATAATACCTTCTTTCTCTGGTTTTCTGTAATCCGGGGCATTGTGGTAGGCTTCGATGGCATCCACACATGGATTGCCCACATAATGAATAGGGTAGTGGTGCTTCTGCTCGAAGAACTCCACTTCAAAAGGCAGGATGGAGAAGAGTTCGTCAACGTGTTTCCGGATACTCTTGATCCGGTATTCTTTCCATGCCCATATCTTGGGTGAAATATAATAGAATACGGGGATGTCGGTATGCTCTTTCACATATTTGGCTACCGACAGGTTGAAGCCGGGATAGTCCACCAGAATCACCACATCGGGTTTCCATGCCAGTATGTCTGCCTTACAATCATGCATCGTGCGCAGAATCGTGCGGGCATGAAGCAGCACAGGAACGAAACCCATGTACGACATCTCACGATAGTGCTTCACCATCGTGCCTCCAACGGCTTCCATCTTGTCGCCGCCATAGAAACGGAACTCGGAAGCTGAATCACAGGCTTTCAATGCCTGCATCAGGTTTGAGGCATGAAGATCGCCGGATGCCTCACCGGCTATCAGATAGTATCGCATGAGATTCTGATATATTTACATTTAACCTCTCACCTCTCCGCTCTCACCTCTCCTCTCCGCTCTCATTTATTAATTCCTCATTTAAGAATGAAAAGGCAGAGTAAGCCGTGAAATCCAGGGTGATGGGAGTGATGGCCACATAGTCATGATCCAGTGCCCATAAGTCGGTCTGTGGGTCGTCGCCGTCGAAACTCTTGAATTCACCGGCTATCCAAAAATAATTGCCGCCACGGGGATGATGCCGCTCAACCCATTCGTCCACCCAGTCGCCCATGCCCATACGGCATATCCGCATACCCTTGAATTCCTCTGCATCAGGAAAATTCACGTTCAGAAACACTTTCTCCGGCAATCCTTTCTCAAGCAGTTTGTTCACAATAGTCTGCACTTGTGGTTTCAACCGCATGAAATCTTCTCTGCGTTTGTAGGCGCAACTGGAAAAACCAACCGAAGGAATGCCTTTCAGCGTTCCTTCTATCGCCACACCGATTGTGCCGGAATAATGGGCATTGGTGGCAGCATTGTCGCCATGGTTGATGCCGCCCAGCACGAGGCCGGGACGACGTGGCATCAGAAACTCCAGCGCCATCTTCACACAGTCGCAGGGAGTACCGCTACAGCTGTATATCGTAAGACCTTCCTCTTCCTTCACTTTAGCATACCTCACTGGAACGGTATTCGTGATAGAGAGTGAAGTACCTGAACGTCCTCCGTCGGGAGCCACCACAATGACATCGCCAATCTCTCTTACCATGTCAATCAGAGAGGTGATGCCCCATGCATCGTAGCCGTCGTCGTTAGATATCAAAATCAATGGTCGCATATTCTGTTTTCTACTTTTAAGGGTAGTTCTATAAATTAGCTTCAGAAGATTTACAGTTTTTTAGCGAGTAGATTTGTTCTTGCAGCCGCGGAAGCATAGCGGGCTATGGTTCAAGGCAAAAGGACAAAGATGCCGCTAAAAGACGTAAAGCGTCGAAGCACAATAGAACACCCATGAAATAATTAAAACTAATTTATAGAACTACCCTAAACCTAGTCTTTTTGAGATTTTCTCTGCAAAATTAATTATTTTTTTGAAAAAATCCGCAAAAATTTTGGAAGTTTCAAAATAATCATCTAACTTTGCACCGCTTTTCTGGAAGAAAGGCACAATCGATTGGGATATGGTGTAATTGGCAACACAACAGATTCTGGTCCTGTTATTCAAGGTTCGAGTCCTTGTATCCCAACAAAAGAGGCTTCTTCGGAAGCCTTTTTTATGTGCTTTTTACAGACTTTCGTTCATTTTGAACTTTTTTATACGATTTTTTTCTTTTCTTTGCTTTTATTTTTGTTTTTTCGTTTTTCACTATTCACTTTTTTTTCTACCTTTGTAAATAATTTGGAAATATAACTAAGTATTTTAAAGAAAACAGTATATCAATAATTATTTATGAGAATAAAAAACAAACTGGTAAAAGCAATTGTAGAGGGAATTCAAGAAAAAAAGGGACATAACATCACGGTGGCAGACTTGACCGGAATCGACGACACCATCTGTAAGTATCTGGTGATTTGCGACGCCAACTCACCAAGCCATGTGTCGGCCATCTGTGATTCGGTGAGAGAATTTACAATCAAACAGGTACAGGAAAAGCCTAATACCATCGACGGACTGCGTAACTGTCTGTGGGTGGCAATGGATTATGCGGACGTCATCGTACATATTTTCCTGAAAGAGACGCGTGAGTTCTACGATATCGATAACTTGTGGGAAGACGCCAAATTCGAGAAAATTCCCGATGTTGACGCATGATTTCCTGAAAACTAGCAATCATTGTTTATCTCCCAAATAATTCTACAGATTATGGAAAACAAAGAAAAAAAACCTTCTTTTTTCGACAAGATAAATCAGACGAAGAAAGAGTTGGATGAAAAGAATAAGGCTAACAGCAATAATAAGAACAACAAAAATAAGTCGAATTTCAATCTCACCTGGCTCCTGCTTGGTGTGATGGCTTTTATTTTTGTGCTGCTGATGTCGCCTTCTCAGGAAGATGCCAACAAGAAACTCTCGTACAACTTCTTTGAACAGTGTCTCGACAGCGGTTATGTGGCCAACATCAAGGTGGACAAAACCGAACAGGAGGTGTTCTTTGAACTGAAGCGGGACAGCGTGGTGCAGGCAGGCAGGATTTTGCCGAAGGAAGCCCATGGAAAATATCTTCTGATGACTGTCTATTCCACCACCGACAAGCTTGACGAACTGATTTCAGCAAAGAAAGCTGAAGGAAAGTTCGATGGTGAGGTGATATATGAGAATGGTGGTGGGGGGTTCTGGAATATGTTCCTCCAGCTCATCTTCCCACTTTTGCTGGTGTTTGGATTCTGGATCCTGATTATGCGCCGTATGGGCGGGGGAGGTGGAGGCATCTTCTCCTTCGGAAAGTCTAAAGCAAAACTCTTTGAGGGCGGTGGCGATGGACAGGAGAAAATCACTTTTAAGGATGTGGCAGGACTGGCAGGGGCCAAGCAAGAAGTGCAGGAGGTTGTGGACTTTCTGCGCAACCCTCAGAAATATACAGAACTGGGAGGAAAAATACCGAAGGGCATCTTGCTTGTGGGACCTCCGGGCACTGGTAAGACACTGCTTGCCAAAGCTGTGGCAGGAGAAGCCAATGTGGCTTTCTTCTCCATGTCGGGGTCTGACTTCGTGGAGATGTTCGTCGGTGTAGGTGCATCACGTGTGCGCGACCTCTTCCAGCAGGCTAAGCAAAAGGCGCCAAGCATCGTGTTCATCGATGAGATCGATGCTATCGGTAGGGCACGAAGCGGAAAAGCCAGCATGCAGGCCAACGATGAACGTGAGAGCACGCTCAACCAGTTGCTCACGGAGATGGACGGATTCGGAGCCAACACCGGGGTCATCGTCATGGCGGCAACCAACCGTGCCGACATCCTTGATAAGGCATTGCTGCGTGCCGGACGATTCGACCGGCAGATTACAGTGGAGCTGCCCGACCTGAAGGAGCGCCAGCAGATTTTCAATGTGCATCTCAAACCAATCAAGATGGACGAGTCGGTGGATGTGGAACAACTGGCACGTCAGACTCCGGGACTCTCTGGAGCTGATATCGCCAATGTGTGCAACGAGGCTGCGCTTATCGCAGCACGAAGAAAACAAGAGTGGGTTGACCGCCAGTGTTTCCTCGATGCAGTCGATCGTGTACTCGGCGGACTGGAGAAGAAGACGAAAGTGATGACTGAATCAGAGAAACGCACCATTGCCATTCATGAGGCCGGACATGCCACCATTTCATGGTTCCTTCAGCATGCCAATCCGCTTGTGAAAGTCACAATCGTGCCGCGTGGCAACGCGCTCGGCGCCAACTGGTATATGCCGGAAGAACGGCCTGTCACAACCAAGGAGGAGCTGCTCGACCAGATTTGCGGACTGCTCGGAGGAAGGGCTGCGGAAGAATTGTTCACCGGACATATCTGCACCGGTGCAAGCAACGACCTGGAGCGTGTCACCAAGATGGTATATGGCATGATATCAGTCTATGGAATGGGTGAGAAAATGCCGAATGTCAATTATTATAACTTCAGCGAGAACTCATTCAGCCGTCCTTATAGCGAGACAACGGCACAGATGATAGACGAGGAGGCAAAAAATCTGATTCAGAATGAGTTCGAAAGAGCAAAACGGGTGCTGATGCAGAACTCCAGAGGACTTCAGGAACTGGCTCAGCAGCTGATTGATAAGGAAGTAATCTATCCTGCCGACCTCGAGCGCATCTTCGGACCCCGTCCGTGGCGCTCACGTTCCGATGAAATCATGGAACTCAACAAAAAGGTGGAGGAAGAAAATAAGAAGAACGGCATGAGTGATGAGGAAAGTAACACCGATTATAATGATGAGAATGAGGAAATCATCCGTCAGAAAGCCATCGATGCCGTCATTGAGAAACAGAAGAAACGTGAGGAGGAACTGAAAAAACAGGCTGACCAGCAGAAACAGAATAATGCACCTTCGGTATCGGTCTCAGATGCAGCACCAGTGGCTGTGACTGTGACTGCTGATATGGCGCAAACCGAAACGGTCGTACCAGACGCTGGCCAAGAGCTGGTGCCAAAACCCGAAGACAGCTATAATCCCATTCTCGACAATTGGTCTGAGCCAACGGTGACAGTAAACCAGCATGCAGAGGCTGAGCCGGAGCCAGAACCAGAGGAAGTGTCGGATCCAGAACCTGAGCAGGCTCCGGAGAAATCATTGTTTGAGGATGATGAACCCTCGCTGTTTGAGGATGAGGTATCAATAAATGAGGCTGAAGAAGAGAACCCTGCCATTGATGACCCAATAGCAGATGAGACTCCAGAGGATATTCTATCCGACGATGACCCGTTTATAGAGGAAAACCCTGTAGAGGAACCGCTGGTTGAAGAAGAAAATGCAACGGATTCCGACAAGGAAGACGAGTCTGCTGAAACAGAGGAACCGGCTACGGAAGAACTGGCAGAAGAATATGTTGACGTGGTACCAAACCGTCAGACAAGAATCGATTTTGTGGAAGTGTTGCCACCTGATGAGGACGACGATTTCTCTGTCACGCTCGACACCGATTTCATTGAAAACAACGAGAAACGGGATGAATCGCCTGAGAACGAAGAAAAAGCGGATGTGGAATAAAATATAATTATTTGCAGAAGAAAGGAAGATAATATGAACGAATCAGATTACAATTCCCTCGACGGAGGGGCTTTGGATATTGATGTGAACAAAGGGGAAATCGACCATACAGGAGCCTTCTCCTCTCTGCCTGTAAGAGCTTTGACGGGAGCATTGTTTGTCGTGGCAATCGTGGGATGCTGTTTGTGGCATCCGATGGCATTTCTGGTGCTTTTCGCTGCATTTACAGGATTATGTACATGGGAGTTCACAACCATTATTAATGCAGGACTCCATCTGCAGGTCAACCGTATGATCACCACTGTGGCGGCAGTCTATTTCTTCTTTGCCATGTTCCAGTTTGTTTCCTTTATGGAAGGGGCGGGAATCTTCATTCCTTTTGTCCTGACAGTAATGTATCTTCTTATCAGTGAGTTGTACCTCCCGGGATTCAGGAAAATAGAAAACTGGGCTTTTGCATTCATGGCATTGTTATATATCGCCTTGCCGATGTCAATGCTCAATGTGTTGGCATTCATCGGAGTAGGAAAAGATGCTGATATCGTCTATACGTATATTCTGACACTTTCCATCTTTATATTCCTCTGGACCAGTGACACAGGTGCCTACCTCATCGGTTCTAAGTTCGGACGTCATCGGCTTTTCCCAAGCATCTCACCGAAGAAATCATGGGAAGGTAGTATAGGAGGTGGAGCGCTTGCGATTGTCGCATCCCAAATCATCGCTATATGGAGCCATGACTTCAATGCTGAGAGTGAGTGGCGCAACCGTCTCTTGTGGGCTGGCCTGGCAATCATTGTCGTGGTATTCGGCACTTGGGGCGACTTGGTTGAGTCGCGGCTCAAACGTAAACTGGGGGTGAAGGATTCCGGGCACATCCTTCCGGGACATGGAGGGTGGCTCGACCGCTTCGATTCGGCGCTCATGGCCATTCCGGCTGCTGTCATTTACATCTATTTAGTGTAATAATCAGGCCGTTTTATGAAGATTTTATGAAATGAACGTTATTTTTTAATGTTTATTTTTCAAATATTAATTTCTAATCATTATCTTTGCAACGTTTTGTGCAGATTTATGGGATATTGCACAGTGTGACTATACTAACGAGTGGATACTTTTTATCCATGATTCTTTTAACTTAATCTAGTTTGTGATGACTGACATCAAAAAAATCGATGAGGAGCCGGTTGAAGTTCCGTCGATAGAGAATCCTACGGCTGAAGAAACTTCTTCAGCAACTGAAAAAGTAACCGAGGAAGTTACTGAAGTGATTGAAGAAAAACAAGTTGAAACTCCAGAAGAACCAGTAGCTGAAGAACCGGTGACTGAAGAAGTTCCTGCCGAAGAGCCTGTAGCTGAGGAACCGGTGGCAGAAGAGGCTCCTGCTGAAGAGCCTGTTGCCGAAGAGCCTGTTGCTGAGGAACCGGTGACTGAAGAAGTTTCTGCCGAAGAGCCTGTTGCTGAGGAACCGGTGACTGAAGAAGTTTCTGCTGAGGAGCCTGTTGCTGAGGAACCGGTGACTGAAGAAGTTTCTGCTGAGGAGCCGGTTGCTGAAGAACCGGTGACAGAAGAAGCTCCTGTCGAAGAGCCTGTTGCCGAAGAACCGGTTGCCGAAGAAGTACAGGAAGATGAGCAGAAAGCTGGAGTGATTTTTGAATCAAAGGAGGAAGTCATCGCAAGACTGAAGGAACTGGCAGATGGCGATGAGGAGGTGTCGCGTCAGGAGCGCGACCATCTCAAAGCTGCATTTTATAAACTCCACAAACAGCATGTGGAGGATGAGCTCAAGAAATTCGTTGACGAAGGCGGAAATCCGGATGAGTTCACACCGCCTATCGACAACGACGAGGCTGTACTTAAGGAGCTTCTTGCCATCATCAACCAGAAGCGTGCCAAGAGTGCGGAGGCTGAGAAAGAGGAGCGAGAGGCCAATTATGCGAAAAAACTGCAGATTATCGATAAAATAAAGGCGATTCTTGAAAACCCTGACGAGGTGAACCGTGCTTACAGCGATTTCAGGGCCTTGCAGCAGCAGTGGAACGAAATCAAACTCGTGCCGCCAGAGAAGGCTACAGACCTCTGGAAAACCTATCAGCACTATGTGGAGCATTTCTACGACACGCTCAAGCTCAATAACGAACTCAGGGCTTATGACCTGAAGAAGAACCTGGAGCTTAAAACCGCACTCTGCGAGAAGGCCGAGGCATTGGCAGATGAAGAGGATGTTGTGGCAGCCGCACGCAAGCTTCAGCAGCTCCATGCGGATTTCCGTGAGATCGGACCGGTGGAGAAAGACCTCAGAGAAGATCTGTGGAATCGTTTCAAGGCTGCATCCACGGTGGTGAACAAGCGTCATCAGGAGTTCTTTGAGTCAAGAAAAGAAGTGGAGAACGAGAACCTTAAGTTGAAAACAGCCATCTGCGAGAAAATCGAAGGTATCGCCACCGACGAACTGAAGACTTTTGCAGCGTGGAATGCAAAGACCGACGAGATTATCGCACTTCAGCAGGAGTGGAAAACCGTTGGTTTCGCTCCGCAGAAGATGAATGTGAAGATCTTTGAGCGTTTCCGTGCTGCCTGCGACAACTTCTTCAACAAGAAGTCAGAGTTTATCAAGAGCGTGCATGAAAGCCTCAGCAACAACTACCAGCTAAAACTGGAGCTCTGTGAGAAAGTGGAGGCATTGAAGGACAGCACAGAGTGGAAGAAAACCACAGACGCCATCATCGCTTTGCAGAAACGATGGAGAGAAATCGGCACAGTGCCTAAGAAATACAGCGATGAGATATGGAAACGCTTCAACGCTGCTTGCGATGCTTTCTTCGCAGCAAAGAAAGAAGCTAACTCAGCTGTAAGCGGTGAGCAGGAGGAGAACCTTGCCAAGAAGCAGGCCATCATCGACTCACTTGCTGCCATCGACCCAGAGACAGAGGAAGGCGATTTCCGCCCGAAACTCCGACAGGCACAGGAAGACTGGAATAACATCGGATTCGTGCCGTTCAAGGAGAAGGAAAAAATCTTCAAGGCTTTCCGCGCACAGATGGACCGCCTCTATGGCGCTCTCAGCGAGAATGCGGCTAAACGCCGTATCAACCGCTTCCGCCATGAGGTGAAGGACACCGACGGGAAGGTGCGCGACAAACTGCTCCGCCAGCGTGATATCCTCACCAATGAGATCAAGACCTACGAGAATAACCTCGGATTCCTTTCGTTCTCTTCAAAGTCGAAGAACGGAAATGCACTGGTGGACGAAATCAACCGAAAGATTGAGAAACTCAAGACTGAGCTCAATGAAGTGAAAGCAAAAATCACAGCACTCAACGAGCAGGAAGGATAATACTGACAAACTACATTATATGAAAACCAAGGGGTGTGCCTCAATTGAGACACACCCCTTGGTTTGAAGAGGGTGGATGACAGTGAATACCCCACCATATAGCTGTTATTTGAAGAGTTTCTGAGCCATCTGATAAAGACTGCGGCGCCATGTGAGGAATTCATGCGCTGTACCTTCCGACACATAACCTTCAGCATTGTAACCGGCAGCCTTGAGTGATTCAACGGATGAGTTCACACGGTCTGGATACTCTTTGCCACCACAGCTGATGAAGATGTAATCCACCTTGCGGCCGTTCAGCTCATCTGGGGTATATACTCCGCCACTGAGTACACCGTAGCTGCCGAACACCTCCGGACGGGCCAGCGTGATGGAATGGGTCTCCATACCACCCATAGAAAGGCCTGCCATCGCACGGTATTTCTTCTCTGCTTTGGTCTGGAAATGGCTGTCGATATATGGGATGAGCTCATCCACAAGCACCTTGCCGAAGTCATCGGCAACAGCATTGCGATTGAAACCCTGTCCGAACACGATGTCGTTGGTCATACCGTAGGTCATCACTACGATAAATGGGAGCGCCTTTCCTTCTGCAATGAGGTTGTCCATGATAATGCCGGTCTTGCCCTGAACTGGCCAGGAAGTTTCGTTCTCTCCCCATCCGTGCTGCAGATACAGCACAGGATAACGCTGCTTTTTGTTTGTGCCATATCCGGCTGGAGTGTAAACATAAGCCGGGCGGAGCTGGTTGCCGCCTACCTTGCTCGGGAAGAGCACCTTCTGAACGTTTCCGTGCTCAATATCAGTACGCTCTGCATAGAATGCCTGGTCGTGGGCAGGAACTTCCACACCGCTCATCCAGCGTGAACCGCCATAATAGCTGTTGGTGCCAGGGTCAACTACGGTTGCTCCGTCTATCGACAGGGTGTAGTAGTGGAAACCTTCGTCCTCTGGAATCAGCGTGGTTCCCATCCAAGAGCCGTCCTGCTGCTTGCGGAGAACAGTGCCGCCCATACCGCCACCATGGCCGGCCGAAGCGATGACATAGCGGGCGCCAGGAGCTTCCACACGGAAACGTACGTAACCCTGTGAGTTCACCTGTGGATATTTCTGACGTGGCTGACAGGTTTCGCTTGGAACAAAATCTTCTTTTATTTCTGCCTTGTCAACAGCGGGGTCGAAATTCTTAACCACCCGATAAGCGTTCTTCCGTTTGTAGTCCTTGTCAAACAACAGAGGATAGTTGTTCACTCCTACCCAGGAGTCGGTGTCTCCCAAGTTCCAGAAGGTCACACATTCCACCTTGTCGGCATGACGGCGGAGCGCGCGGAAAAGTGTGGCATACTGAGCCTCCTGCAACAGTTTCTGGTCGTTGGTGATGACTGCGCCCTCGTTGCGGCTGAACTGAAGCTGACCGCCCATCTCTTCATTCACACGGATGTCGAGCTCAGTCATGTGGATATGATCCACAATCTCAGAATACTTGGTCAGTGCGGTCTCAATTTCCTCCTCTGTCGGACCATAGATGTTGTAGTGTCCTTGCATGCCGATACCGTCAATCGGTACTCCGGCTGCCTTCATCTCTCTCACCATATTATATATACGGTCGCGCTTGGTTGGGTTACACTCATTATAATCGTTATAGAAAAGCAGTGCGTTAGGGTCGGCCTCGCGTGCATATTGGAAAGCCTTTCGGATATACTCGTCGTTGCCGCAAATCTTATAGAAGGTGGATTCGCGCAGTGGCTGGTCTGGACCTCTGAAACGGCGCCCTCCGTCGTTAATGGCCTCATTGAACACGTCCCAGGCGTAAACCACATCTTTATAGCGGCTCACAACTGTTTGGATATGTTCCTTCATTCTGGCAAACAACACCTCCTTCGTCACTAGGTTCTTGTCTTTGTCATAGAACATCCAGTCGCACATCTGTGAATGCCACATCAGACAGTGACCTCTCAGTTTGATGCCGTTCTGACGGCAGAAATTAGCAATCTTGTCAGCTTTTTCCCAAGTCCACTTACCCTCTTCCGGATGAACAGAGATGGGCTTCATGTCGTTCTCGGCGGTGATACTGCTGAATTCTTTCTTCACGATGGCTGCCTGTGCCTCATCGGTGATGTTGCGCTGATTGACAGCCACACCAATCATGAAGAAATCCTTATAGGCATCCTTCAATCCTGTCGGATCTTCTGGCTGTTGCCGCTGAGGCTGTGCATTGGCAACCAAAGCCGCAAAACAGAGCGCAGTTAATAAAAAATGTCTCATGTCGTAAAAAAATTAATGGTTAAATATTTATTTTTGTTTCCCTTATCTGTTTTTGCAAAGATACATATTAATAAATAAAAAAATATACAATGATGAAACATATTCTTTCGTATATGTTTCTTGCAAATATTTAGATTCAAAAGTGACAATATATTAATCTTTTAGGTAATTATAATGAGGGTGGTATTCATGAATATAATTATAGAGATTCTAATATTAATAAACAGAACAACCGAAAATCAATTTTACGCACTAATAAGTGTTTGATTCTTAAATTGTTAAAACAGGTTAAACGTTGAAAATAATTTGCTTTTCTCATACCTAAAAACTATTTTTGCCAAGAAAATAAAGAATTATGTGTAATAAATCTCGTTTATTAAATATTCTAATTCATTCTCTGGCATATCTGTTTTTATTCATAATACTGATAACATTCAGTACGTGTGAAAGAAGGGAAAAAGTAGTTATTATAGATGTAAATGATTTGGGCGATAGTCTGACTGACAGCTTGATTGATTGTTGCGATAATGACACAGACTTGTTTATGGGATACACAGAAGAAGAGTTCTGTAAAGAAATGATGAAAGGTGAGCGCGGAGATTTAACTCAGGAACAATATGATAGTATTATGAATGAAATATACCAAATGGATACCTGTTTTAATATGGAATAAATGAATAAAAAGTGAGGAATTGACTTTGCTTTCGCGTCGTCGATCCCTCACAACTTTGCGGAAAGTGAGGGATTGACTTTGCTTTCGCGTCGTCGATCCCTCACAACTTAGCGGAAAGTGAGGGATTCGAACCCCCGGACCAGTTACCCGGTCACCGCATTTCGAGTGCGGCCCGTTCGACCACTCCGGCAACTTTCCTTTATCCATGTGGTCTTTATGTCTTTCGTAAAGAAGAAGGCAGTCAAGGCTGCCTTCTTCGCTATAGTAAAGCCGGGAGGAGATGTGATGAAACTCCGAGTAGATAAGATTTGAGGGTTCGCGTGTCTTTGTAATCCACCGACTTTCGTTACCCCGGAGGGCGTGGCCCGCCATTGACATGCGAAACGTTCTCGGTTTTCTGTTGTAATTTGATGAGTATCCCGATCGATCCTAACCCCGGCTAGAGTTCTGTCGATGTTCAACTGACGATTGCAAAGGTAGTAATTTCGTTTGAATTTACAAACTTTTTCAAGGTTTTTTTATCTGCAAAAATCAAGCAAACCACGGAAACCTTTACAAATCATGCTTTTACACTGTAAGTTTATTCTACTCTTTTCTGGTTATTGCCACATTCGTTTTGCAAATTCACCTATTTTTCATCCTTATCAGCGCTTTGATTCCCTTCGAAATTGCCCGGGAAGCCGAACATCGGCATACCGCCCATCATACGGCTGTTACCTACCTGAGAGTATGGCATCGTAAGCATATCCACTATTTCCACCTCTGTTCCGTTGTTCTTTCCTCCTGTCCAAAGACCATGGAAACTGGCGGTTGTTTCCGAAGTGTTGTCTTTACACACCGTATAGCTTTCACCTGCTTTCATTTCAGGAGAGGAGAAGAAGATGGAGCCGCCTCCATTGTATGTGCGTGGCGACTTGAAGAGCAGCAGTGCCTTCTCCTCGTCTTCCAGGCTGAACACCATGGCTGAGTCGAGTTTCTCCAGTCCGCAAATAACGCTAGCCTGTGTGGATAGTTTAGAGGTGCGGGTAGCCATTCCTCCGGTTGCAACTACTGTGCCGCCGGTAATATACACCTCATATCCTTCTTCTTCTGCGGCATCCAGACCGCATTCGGGAGCACTGCCTCCTAGAGCCACAATTTCTCCGCCACTGATTACCAGATTGCTGTTGGCGTCGAGTGCATCGTTCATCACTGCTGCGGCATACACCTTTCCGCCGTTAATCACAAGGTTACCTCCGCTGTTGATGGCGTCATCAAAAGAAGCCACCTCCACTATGCCGCCGTCAATCTGGATGTTGTATTTTGCCTCAATGCCTTCACTCTTGTCACTGCCGGAGGATTTCACGGTAATTCGACCACCACTAATGTAGATGCTCTCCTCGCTGCGGATACCGTCTTTGCCGGCATCGCTTGCATCCACATTCAGCACTCCGCCGAGCAACCGGATATCACCGTCGGCATTAAGACCTTTCCCTTGAGTCACTTCCACATGAATCACATTGCCAGGACGAATCACCATGTGTCCTTTGCTTTTCAATCCGTTTTTATTATGCCCCTTGAGCGTGAGACTTCCCTGCCCGCTGATAGCAAGTAAGCCGGCAGTGGAGATGACTCCATCCACCGTGCTCTTGCCTTTTTCATCTGAGCGGTTCACGGCTTTCTTCATTGTGATTCCGTTCACCACCTCAGTTTCCACAGGCTCGTCTTTACGCAGGCCCATCATCATCGGAAACGGACCTGTCTGGCGCTCTTCAACTTCACGGAATTTGTCTTCCAGACGGTTCTCGCTACCTTTGGCAATCACAAGATAGACAGGGGCTTTACCCGTCACTTTGATGGCCTCTCCGCTCTCGCTTTTCAAATCCACGCCGTTAAGCACAATCTTTGTGAAATAATCACTCTTGATATGGAGTGAGCCGCTCGTACTCTTTCCGCTTACCTCATATTCAATGGACGCTTTCTTAGCGGTGATTTTCAGCTCGGCTCCGTCGGCTTCAATTTTCAGGTTCTCAGTGTCGCCGCTTACCACAGCCTTATTCCCTTCGTAGCGGATTTTCACTTTCTGCCCGAAACTTGTGCTCTCCACATAATACAATGAGGTGGAGTCATTTATATCCGTTACTACTGGGTCGGCTTCTTTCAACGGGGTGCGGTCAAACTCCACACCGAAATAATTGATGGCTTTCATATTGCCGAACATACCGAACGGACCGCCTGGGAAGCCCATACCTCCGCCTGGAAAGCCCATACCGCCACCTCCGAAACCGGGGAATCCTTGCCCGTTCTGCTGGTTCTGCCCTTCATTGTTGCCGAACCGCTCTCTTCTCACATTCTGCCCGCCCTGCTGGCCGGCGCCATCATCTTGTGCGGCAGCGCCATACCACATGCATACTGCCATCACCAATAAAATAACCTTTTTCATTATATTTTGTCGTTTTTACTTCTTACCTCTTACTTTTTACTTAGACTTGAAAAATCCTTAAAGTTTTAATCCCAATGTTCATTCCGTAGCTTATTTTCCGCAAATCTACGGAAAAAAAAAGAAATCGCAGTTAATTCAGAATAAAAATTTGTGATAAATCAAATTTATGGCTAACTTTGAAAAATGAATAAAGATAACACTATGAGATACCAAAAAATATACACTTCATTGCTCTTTCTGGCTTTTGCAATTAATGCACTGGCTGAGGATGTGACTGTACAATGGGACTTTACAGCCCAGAATTTTAGTAACCAACAGGATCTCAACGGTTATCAAGTCTCCCTCGATGATAAGGTGTCAATCGCTTTGTCACAATCTACAGGTCAAAATACTCCCAAATATTATACTTCGGGAGCTAGCGTGCGACTCTATCCTGCTAACACGCTGACTGTCAATGGTCAGGGCATTAAGCAAATCATGCTGGTCTTTGGCTCTGACGATAAAAATAATGAAATTTCTGCCAACACAGGTACATACGAGACCAACGGAACCTGGACGGGCAGTGCAGATAAGATAGTATTCACCGTGGGTGGCTCATCCGGCCACCGACGCATTGCGGCTGTCACTGTCACCTACGCATCCGGCGTTCCTGCACCGCCCGACACGGTCATCACTATCCCTACTGTCACGAGTATCGCGGCATTCAAGAAACTTGACGAAGGTGCTGTCGCTCGCCTTCAGCTGGCCGACAACATGAATGCGCGGGTGCTATATAAGCATGGCGACGAGACCTACCTGCGCGACCGTACAGGAGCCATCTGCCTGAAGATGCCCGACAGCCTTTATAATCCGATGCCGGTCCACAACCAGCATGTGGCAGGATTCATCATAGGGCAGTTCCATTCAGAGAACGGACTCCCGCAGTTACTGCCTACCGACAGCACCACCACGGAATATCTGCTGTTCGCTGAGCCTGTGAGCGAGCCCGACACCAAGCCGGAGTCTGTCGATGTGGAGGAGTTCGGCGCCTATTATGCCGACTGGGTGACGCTCTCCGACATGAGGGTGGAGAACGACGGCGCCACCATCACCTTGGAGAACGACGACCTCTATTTCGAAATCCGGAACCGATTCGGTCTGACAGAGGACGATCAATATACCGAGCCGCAGAACAAGGCACTGGTCAATGTGACGGGTATTGCCATCCCTGAGGGGAATAAGGATATCGTAGCACCTGTCTGTATCCCGCCTTTCCTGCCTATTGAGATACTTGAGGCTGGAGGACTCAAAGGTGATGTCAACCTCGACGGAAAGGTGGATATCAACGATGTGGTGGCGGTCATCAACATCATGGCGGGCAACAATTCCATGGGCTGCAACGGTGATGTGAACGAGGACGGACACACGGATATCAACGATGTGGTGGCCATCATCAATATCATGGCAGGAAACGATGTGCAGGTGGCTGACAGGAACAGCGCAGATTTTTCCGGAATCGTCATTGCCGGATTGGAATCATATCTGCCTGCAATCCGCAAGAGCCTCGTCCGTAAGGACGTGCCGGAAGGTATGAAGGAGGTGGCGGTCACAGTGAAACCGGCAGATGCGCCGTCCGACAGCTGCGTGCATGCCATGACCATCTGGTTTGTCAACGACTCAGCCGTGAGCTATGCGCGCGAGGATATCGACACTGTCACATACGTGCCGAAAACAGGTATGAAGATACACCTCACATACGATTCCGTCGCTGTGGACTACCTCTATTCACAGATGCAGCGTATCGACTATGTGTTTGTGGTGCCTGACATCGTTGAAGATGAAAATAAAAATGCCAACTGGAAGGAGTTCGACCTCAGCTCGGCAGTCAGCGGCAATCTCCGCTATGCCTACCGACTTGAATACCCGCACCTCAACGCCAACCAGTATTCGTCCTCCAACAAGGGCGGTAGCCAAGTGGTGGTGAAGGAGACCGGTTACTACGGCATCACCTACTCGCTGGAGTGGGACAACGCCAAAATCGCCAACCGGTGGACTTGCTACACTATGCATGCCGGCAATATGTATTCCAATGTGAAGCGTGACGATGCTTTCCAGCCAGACCCTGATGTGGCAACCTCTTCACAGCTGTCCGATTATTCGGGCAGCGGATTCTCACGCGGCCATCTCTGTCCCTCGGCCGACCGCCTCTGCTCGAGGGAGCAGAACAGTCAGACGTTCTACCTCACCAATATGCAGCCGCAGTGGCAGGCACATAACGGCGGTCTGTGGGAGCGGATGGAAGCCAAGATCCGCGACTGGGCAGGCAATTGTGATACGCTCTATGTGGTGAAAGCGGCTACCATCTCTGATGTGGAAATCAACGGAAATACGGAGGCTGGCGTTTACGACCAGCGGTGCAACAACCGTCTGCTCGTACCGAAATATTTCTATATGGCTGTGCTGAGCTACAAAAAGGCTACCAATCAATATCGGGCTTTGGCTTTATGGACGCTCCATCAGAATGCCACCGACTCCAACATGAATTATGGCGATTATGCCATCACCATCGACGAACTGGAGAGACGCACCGGTATTGATTTCTTCTGCAATCTTCCCGACAGTGTCGAGGATGATGTGGAGGCAACCGTCAGTCTTAATTACTGGGGAATCCAAACCAGTGGTGCGAAAGAGCGCAATACGTACGAAATGGCACTGGAGCAATAGGCGGCAAGTTGGAAGAATTAAAAGCTGTGAAAAAACAGTGAGTGTTTTGGATCTTTACGTTAAAAAACAATAATTATCGGCATTTTTTGTAACTTTTTGAATTCAACTAATGAAAGATTTTAATAGATTCGCATAAATTTCTAAAAAGCTCAATGGAAGAAAATAAAATACCGGTGTTGTTGCTGACAGGATACCTGGGAAGTGGTAAGACAACACTGCTGAATAGAATCCTGTCGAACAAAAAAGGAATCAAGTTCGCTGTCATCGTGAATGATATTGGCGAAGTGAATATCGATGCCGACCTCATTGAGAAAGGTGGTATTGTGGGAGGACAGGACGACAGCCTCGTTGCGCTACAGAACGGCTGTATCTGCTGTACCCTGAAGATGGATCTCGTGGAGCAGTTGCGCGACCTTGTGGCAATGCATCGGTTCGATTATGTCGTGATTGAGGCCAGCGGAATATGCGAGCCGGCGCCGATTGCACAGACCATCTGCTCCATTCCACAGCTCGGACCAGAGTATGTGAAGGAGGGTGTGCCGGTGCTCGACTGCGTCGTTTCAGTGGTCGATGCCTTGAGGCTGAAGGATGAATTCAATTCCGGTAATGACCTGCTCAAGAAGAATATCGACGACGAGGATATAGAGAACCTCGTGATCCAGCAGATAGAGTTCTGCAATATTGTGTTGCTCAACAAGGCCGCTGAGGTGGAGCCAAATGAATTGGAACGTATCCGCCAGATTGTGAGGGCTATCCAGCCGAAAGCAGAGATCATCGACTGCAACTATGGTGATGTGGAGCTCGATAAGATTCTCCATACAGGTATGTTCGATTTTATGAGTGTGGCTACTTCTGCGGCCTGGATTGATAAGGTGGAGACTGAATACGATGAGCATGAGGAAGATGACGATGAGGACCATGAGGAAGATGAACATGAGCATCACCACCATCATGACCACCACGATGATGATCACGATGAGCATGAGCACCATCACCACCATCATCATCACCATGACCACGAGGGTGGGGAAGTGGAGGAATATGGCATCGGAACGTACGTCTATTACCGGCGTAAGCCTTTCGATCTCGGACTCTTCGACCATTTTGTGGCGAAGAAATGGCCGAAAGGCATCATCCGCGCCAAGGGCCTGTGCTACTTCCGCAACGAGCCGGATGTTTGTTATGTGTTCGAACAGGCAGGCAAACAAGTGGGACTACGCAATGCCGGACAGTGGTATGCCACGATGCCGGAGGAGGAGCTTGAGGTGTTCGTGGAGCGAAACCCTTCTGTGATGCGTGACTGGGATCCGGAAGTGGGCGACCGTATGCAGAAACTGGTGTTTATCGGACAGCATCTCGACAAGAAGGAGATTGCGCGCTTGCTCGATGAATGCCTCTGGTAAAGGAATACAAGGTTTTATACCCCTTTTTTAGTAATATTATTGTTTAACTTTAAAAAATCAAGAAATGAAAAAATTTTTGTTCATTATCGCTGCTGTTGCAGCTGTTACATTCGTAGCATGTAAAGATGAGAAGAAAGCTGACCAGGAGAATGGTGAGGACATCGAGGCTCTGGCTGAGGATTCAGCGCTGACCGATGCTAACACACTGGGTGAGGCTCTGTCAAAGGCTCTTGAGAGTGAGGATGGCGCTGGTATCCAGGGCAAGATCGAAGAGGCTAAGGCTTACGCTCAGCAGCTCCTCTCTGAGGGCAAGGGCGAAGAGGCTAAGGGCATCATCGAGAAGGTGCAGCAGTTCCTCTCTGAGAATGCTGACAAAGTGACTTCTCTCGTTGGCAACAATGATTTCGTACAGGGTGCGCTCGACTGGGTGAAGGGTATCGATGCTGCTGAACTTGTAGATAAGGCCAAAGAGGCTGTCGGTGCTGCTGGTGCGGATGCCGCTGAGGCTGCCGCAGGTGCTGTTACTGCTGGCAAGGATGCTGTTGAGGCTGCAAAGGATGCAACTGTAGGTAAGGCTGCTGAGGCTGTTGCTGCAGGTAAGGAAGCTGTGGAGTCTGCTGTGGAGCAGGGCAATGCTGCCATCGACGCGGCTAAGGAGGCTGTGAAGAACGCTCCTGAGGCTGCCAAAGAAGCTGCTGCCAACAAGGCTAAGGAAGCTGCTAACGACGCTGTTGACAAGGGCGTTGAGGCTGTAGGCAACCTCCTGAAGAAGAACTAATCTACATTTGTAAGAGAAAAACTATGTTGCTAAAATTGAGTCCACAATTGTGGACTCAATTTTTGATAAAAGACTATCTGAATGGTGAAAAGTAGATATAGTTTTTCTATGTATCATCTGATTTTATTATGGGTAAATTATATTTGTATATTTTTTTTAGTATTTTTGTAAAAAATATTGTTATGAAACCCTCTTTATTTGGCCAAAAATATTCTAGTCGGGATTACACCAATCCTGATTGTTGGGGAAAGAATCAGTTTAACAGCTCTTTTCCTGCATCGCTAGTTGCTTATATGTATTCTAAAGGACTTGATCCAGTCTATATTAAAACTACATCTGATAACAAAATAGTTCATAGATATATAAGTGGAGAACAACTTTTTGGCATAAATCCATTGGGGGATGAAGCTTTTTATAATTATGAGGCTGGTTTTGCCCCTATGAGGTGTATTATCAAGGTGAAAGGGAAAAGATTGATTTGGTGATGCTGAACCATAATAATACAAATAAAATTTATTCTGGTCTTGAGGTGAAATTGACAGCACTCCCAGATAATACAACAAAATCTCTTTCTGAAGAAGAATGGGGCACAGAGATTGTGATGCGACCTCCTACTATATGTTTTCTTGCATGTAGCATTTGTGCAAATTATGATTCGCTTAAAGGAAAATAGCGACTAAGAACATTCTTAAGGCAAGTGCCTCAAATTAATCATTGGGAGGAACCGGAGGAAGTCCTAAATAATTATAGTAGAATACTTAAAGCGATACTTGATATATCTTCAGACATGACAAGAAAACAAAAACCTCTTATTATACAACCGATATGGAAAACAGAAGGTTGTAAAATGAGGTTGCAAGATAATTGTCTTGATGTTTTTGTGTGGTCCAACTTGTCTATAATTCAAATGTGTTGTACTGATAAAAATGATAATTTGAATAAAATTAATAGATTTAATAGAACAATTATATGGTTGTATAAAATGCTACTTGATTATGTTATGTATGATTCATTTGATTATAAAAGAATTATAAGATTGCAATCATATAATTTGGCTAATGATAAAGCTTTTGCCTTGTCAGGAACAAAATCCCATGGATTTTTAGCAGGGCCAGAGTTGTTGAAACCTAGGGTCACAAAATATGAAATAAAAAATATTATTCTTGGAGGAGGACAAGATTTGTTGAGTCCAGAACGTAGGTTTGATGCTGTGATTGTTAATAGTCCAGATTTATTTGAATAAATGATGAAAGTTGTTGATTTATTTTGCGGTTGTGGTGGCTTAAGCCTTGGATTCCAAAATGCAGGTTTCCATATTGTGGCTGCTTTTGATAAATGGAATTCTGCCTTAAATGTGTATAAAAAAAACTTTACTCATTTGTCTGATGAGTTAGACTTGAGTGATGTCACAAACAGTGTACAGGTTATAAGCAAATTGTGTCCGGAAATGATAATTGGTGGTCCTCCATGTCAGGACTTTTCTTCGGCTGGAAAACGAGATGAAGATGGAGGCCGAGGGAATTTAACTATTAATTATGCACAGATTATAAGTGCTATTAAACCAAAATGGTTTGTAATGGAAAATGTTTCTCAGATATTAAAAACAAACAAGTTGAAGGAGGCGAAACAAATTTTCTATCAATCGGGTTATGGACTAACACAAATAGTCTTAGATGCATCCTATTGTAATGTACCACAAAAAAGAAAACGTTTTTTCTTGATAGGAAAACTCAATGAAACTGATGGTTTCCTTGATTCATATATTGTAAGTGGCTTGTCTAAAAAACCAATGACTATGAGGGATTATTTCGGAGATTCTTTAGGACTTGAATATTATTACAGGCATCCAAGAAGCTATGCTCGAAGGGGAATATTCAGCATAGATGAACCTAGCCCAACTGTAAGAGGTGTGAATCGACCAATGCCTCAAGGATATAAAATACATCCAAATGATCCAATTAAATCTAAAGAAGGTGTAAGGCCTCTAACAACTTTAGAACGTAGCTATATACAAACTTTCCCTAAATCCTATGTTTTCGAAGGGAATAAAACAGATCTTGAACAAATGATAGGAAATGCTGTCCCAGTTAATCTAGCTAAATTTGTTGGAATGGCAATTCAGAAGTATCTTAAACAACCTCACCAGTATAGAAATCTAGAAATTGATTACACAAATACTAGTTTAGAAAAACGATTAATTTACTATGCGAGTGAACCTCAAAATCTAACTTATTCTAAAGAGGCAAAAGATTAGAGATAATGTAGTGGGTTAATTACACGACAAAAAGAGGATACACACTTTCGTATATCCTCTTTTTGCATAATAATTCTTCTTACTTTCCCAATATCACATCCACCAGTGCTGTCACGTCGGCGATGGTGATGCTGCTGTCCTGGTTTACGTCGGCAGCCAAATGGTCGTAGGTATAAGGCTCTGTGCTGTCCTTTCCCAGGATGATATCCACCAATGCTGTCACATCGGCAATCGTCACGATGCCGTCACGGTTCACATCACCGAGCATGGACGGCTCTACGAACGTGATGTTGATATCCAGGATGAATGCGTAATTGTTTTCAGGATTCATGAATCCCCACTTCGCCATGTAGGTGTCGCCAACCTCATGATTGTTGATCCATGCGCCGATATAGTCAATCAACCCGCTCGAAGGGTCGCTAATCTTCACGCACATTCCGTTCTCATCGCCCCATGCGCCACGGTCTCCGTTGGCGTCACGCCATCCGTCTGATGTGTTAGCTACAAATTTCCCGTCCGTCACATTCACGATATAAGTATTCACAGCATCCATGCTTTGAGCGCTAATCACAGAGCAAATCGTGGCAGGGTCGAACGTGGCGGTCACGACACCGCCTAACGACTCATAATTGGATTTGGCCGGGTAATTCACGCTAACAGCGGTCTCTACCATCGTGATTGGTGTCAGCGAATAGACATAGGTGAAGTCAATCCTGACCAACACTGCTTCCTCTTCATTGGCAATAGCCCAGTAGCATGGAATGGTCTGAGGGTCGCAGCCTTGGATGTTGTAGCAATAATAAGATGCTGCGTCATCACTGATTTTCACACAGGCTGGCACATCTGTTCCGCCACTCCAACTGTAAAAATCACCGGTGGCGTTTCGCCAACCGTCGTAGGCGGAGTAGGAGCTGATTAACTCCTTTGTTGACGGATTATAGCCGTAGATATTCGCGGCAGACAGGCTGGTGATACCTAACTCTGTACAGATCTCGCTGATTTGTGTGTCACTCAGTGTGAGAACCTTCTCCTGGTAATCGCTGTCGGTGTTCTCGTATTCCACTGCCAGCTCTATCACCTTGTCGGAGATTGGCAACATCACCTCAGGAGCTTTCACGTAGATGAGGGTGATAAACAGGTTTACTTCCTTTTGACTACTGTTGTTCACATACACAAATTTGGCGGTGAACTCATCTCCTTCTTTGGCCATGTTTGGATAACTGCCAATATCATAAGCTTGGTTAGCGTCGAGTGTTGGCTGATATTTCACATAGAAATAAGAGCCGTTACCCCAGTTGGTAAAGGTTCCGTTTGCATTTCGCCAGCCATCGGTATCCCCATTCACTTTGCCTTCCGAGTCTGCTGCCACACGGCTACCGTCGGCGTTCTCGGCATATACAGTGCAGTCGCTCAGACTGGATGCCCCGACCTCATTCAGAATGGCTGTCTGGTCAATATTCAGACTCATACCCTCATAATAGTAACCCTCATAGCTGGTGACTGAATAATGGAAGCCGTCTTCCTCCAGATTATCGTCTGTCACCTCTGCGCCGTTCGTTACACTGATATACGACGACGTGGTTTTCAGTGTGGTTCCTTCGAACGACACCTGATAAGGCCACTGGTCGTCGTTCGTGATGCTCTCATCCCACTGATGTTGGAAATAAGAGGTCGGAGTAGGGGACACTACAAGGAACATTCGCGAAACATTGCTCGGTACAGTATAGGATATCTGCTCAGTGGTCTTCCCGGTGCCGGTGCAATGCACGGTGTTGTCATCATAATATACACGTGAGCCGTTGGTCAGGTAGAACACATAGCCGGCACGGAAACCACGATAGCCTTTCCTCGTGTCGGTCATGCTGTTGTATTTGGTGGCACCCGATGCGGCATAGGTGCTGGCATCATTCAGATAAGTGGCAGGGTCATTGGTGGCGAGAGAACTTCCTGGAACGAGAGCTGTGAGATTGGTCGTCACGGTGGTGCCGCTGCTTGGCACATTCAGCTCTATTACGTTGAACCCGGTACTCTGCGGACAGCTGGAATAAGCCACCTGATAAGTGGCCGACTGGGTCGATGTCTTGTCTGCCACCTTGATGCAGTTCCACCTGAACTGACCGACATAGTTCTTATACCCGTAGTTCTTGCAGGCATTCAAGTCCCAGGTGGCGGCATGCATGGCGAAGTCGAAATGAAGCTTGTAAAGATCACTGACGGAGAGGCCTTTCAAATCCATCAGAACCTGATTGAAATCTTTGATAGAGGTCTCTCTGTAATTCCATACGTTGGCGATGGTTTGGATATCATTGTAGTATTGGCACAGATAGAACAGGAACATATAGGCCTGGTAGCGGTGCCATTCGTGCGTGAACGCATAGTTGTGAGATTTCGGGAAGATGTCGTAGGTGCCGCTCTCTGTGAAAATCTCGCTGGGATACGACTGCAGCGCCTGCCAGTTGGCGGTGGTCTCCCAGATGGCGGCTCCGTTGCCTACCGCTCCATGAAAACCTGTCTGGATAGAGGAGTTTGCATCGTGGTTGGAATCCTCGGCATAACACATATATTGGAACGAATGACCCACCTCATGTGCTACGGCTGAACCTACCGGTTGACAGGTGCTTGGGCTCAGCCAAAGAGCCGGCACCTGAAAATCATAACCTCCGCCGAAGCATACCCATTCGGTGGTGTGGTTCAGCAGAATCATGATTTTGTATTGCGAGATGTTGGAGGTTTGGGGATCCACAAACCCCAATGTGTTGCATTCCAGCTCGTAGAATTCCTCTGCTTTAGTCAGCAAGTCGTCTATATCAACTTTGTAAGTGGAGCTTGCATTGCCCGGATTGGTACTCCCGTATCCTTTGTCCCAAAACACGATGAAATTGTCGGTCTCCTTGCTTCTTGTCTTAGACCATGTATATTGATTCCTGGTGTCATTCTCTGCATAAATTAATGTGTCAGTACGGTCTTTCCATTCGTCAGGAATGTAAATGCTTTTTGCCGCTGCGGCATTTACGACACCGGTAAAAAGCATCGTCATCAAAATCAAATTGCGTTTCATATTTTAGTCATTTAAGTTTTTTTCTAAAGTCCTGGATGTCCGTGTGATTTCCCGGAGGGGAATCAATACAGATGTCTTTCTTCTTCTATTTCCTTGAGGTCGATTTTCTTCTTGTCCATGCTCCGCCATGCATACACGATATAGGCGAGCACAAACGGAATGAGCAGACTCACGACGCTCATCACCTTCAGCGTGAATTCCGAGCTGCAGGAGTTGGCAATGGTGAGCGAACTCTGCAAGTCAGCAGTTGAAGGATAATAAGCGGTGTGGTTCCATCCGGCGCAGAGCAACAACGACAGCACCGTGAGCACCGTGCCGGTGCCTGTCGGCCAGATGCCGCCGATATAGGTCTTGCTGATGATGGTGCGGATGATGCCATAGAGCACGAGTGTCACGCCGCAGCAGAGCAGTGCCACAACATACCACATATCGAGCAGGTTCATCAGATATTTGTTCGGCTCCACCACGATACTTCCGCTCTCTGCTTCCCAGCTGTACCCGTCTTTCAACAGCAGATGAACCAGATAGGTCAGGAAGAACACTACAAACAAAATAGAGGTGCCTACCAGGCGTACAGATCCACGTGAACGGATATTCTCATCATTCACGTTGTTCATGAAATAAAGGATGCCGAGGGTCTGGGCCAGAAACACGACGGTAAGACCGAGTACCCACACCCATGGGTTGAGCAAGGCGTCAAGACCATGACTGCAGTTGGCCCATGACGAAATCACAGGCTGCAGACCATCCGTCAGATTGGCTTTCGACACCACGAAGTTGCTGCCCTCGAAGAAGGTGGCGACAGCTCCGCCAATCAACAGTGGGCCTAACAGGCCGTTCAGCCATAAGCAAACCTGAAACGGCTTGGCGCCCAGCAGGTTCCCTTTCTTGTGCTGAAACTCATAACTCACTGCCTGCACCACGAAGGTGAACAGGATAAGCATCCATAACCAATAGGCTCCACCGAAACTGGTGGAGTAGAACAAAGGGAAGGAAGCGAAGAACGCGCCGCCGAAGGTCACCAGCGTGGTGAAAGTCAACTCCCATTTGCGGCCGGTGGAGTTAATCAGCATCCGTTGTTCTTTTTCATCTCTCCCTAAGGAGAATATCAAGGTGTTGCCGCCCTGCACAAACATCAGAAACACCAGCAGGGCTGCAAGCAGGCTCACGAGGAACCACCAATAATGTTGCAAAAATTCGTATGTCATATTATCTGATTTTTTAAATTGTCGTTATTACGTAATTCCCGAATTTCCAGAAGATACACTATTCACTCTTCACTTATTCCGGGTCCTTTCTTAATCTGCTTGACCATGATGTTGATCTCAACAATCAGCATCGTCGTGAAGAGTGCCAGGAAGATGAAGAAGGTGGTGGCTACCGACCCCGGGCCGATGTCGCTCACTGAAGCGCCCACAGGCAGCATGTCCTGGATGGTCCAGGGCTGACGGCCGAATTCGGCCACGAGCCACCCGCTCTCACTGCAGATATAAGCCAATGGAATCATCGCCAGCGCACTCCAGTGGAGCCACTTCATCTTCGGGATGTCTTTCTTCTTCCAGTAGAGGAACAACACTACTGCGAAGAACAGGATGAACAGGCTGCCCAGACCCACCATCACGCGGAACGCCCAGAAGTTAACCGGTATGTATGGAACGAGCTCTGCCTTGTCTTTGATATAGCCATAGCCGAAATACTGGAAGTTGTCTTTCAGAATCTGAGCTTGCTGTGCGGCATCCGACTCGTTGCCGCTGTCTTTGGCCTTGCGGTAGGCTGAGAGTGCGGTGATGGCTTTCTTGCCTCGTGCTATCTTCTCGTCGGCATTAGGCTCAACCGTGCCGTCGGCTTTCGTGTAGCCGTTGAGAATATCATTCACGCCTGGCACATAACCCTTCAGACTACGGGTACCCAGTATCGACAGACCGTATGGGATGTCAATCTTTAGAGGTGATTCCTCATGGCTCTCATAGTCGGGTTGCTTAAACGGGTTGAGCAGCTTCACCACGGTCAGACCCTGAGCATCACCGCCGTCGTACAATGCCTCCATCGCAGCGAGCTTCATCGGCTGAACCTGAGCCACCTTGTACGCACTCTCATCTCCGGTGATGGCAGTGAGAACCGTGGCAACCAGGCCTACGATGGCGCCGATTCTCATGCTCTTCAATGCCATCTCTTTCTCTGCCTCACGCTTCTTTAGCAGGTACCAGGCCGACACGCCCACTACAAAGACAGCGCCAATCACCCAAGCGGATATCACGGTGTGGAGAAACTTGTCAACTGCCACAGGCGACAGAGCCACGTCAGAGAAACTCACCATCTCGTTGCGCATGGTGTCTGGATTAAACTCACAACCCACCGGATACTGCATCCACGAGTTGGCTACAAGTATCCACCACGCACTGATGGTGGCACCCAGCGTGGTGAGCCAGGTGGATGCCAGATGGAACCGCTTGCTCACCTTGTTCCAGCCGAAGTACATCACTGCCACGAAGGTGGACTCCATGAAAAACGCCACGATACCTTCGATGGCAAGCGGGGCACCGAAGATGTCACCTACAATCCATGAGTAGTTGCTCCAGTTGGTGCCGAACTCAAATTCCAGGATGATGCCGGTGGCAACTCCCATGGCGAAATTAATGCCGAACAGCCGCTGCCAGAATTGGGCGGTCGTCTTCCAGAACTCCTTACCAGTGCGGTAATAAGTGGTTTCCATAATGCTCATAATCAGGCCTAAGCCCAATGTGAGCGGAACAAAAAGCCAATGATAGATGGCTGTCAGCGCAAACTGGGCACGGGCCCAGTCCACCGCTCCTGCATCGATATTCAAAAATTGTGTCATCATATTTATTAAATTAGAATTTGTTGGTTATTATTTATGGATATTCGGATTGTCAGGAATTTCAGGAGACTTTGGGCTAACAGAAGCGTCAGAAACAGGGGGAGAGGCTTCTAATAGCTTGCCTGCCACGAATTCTGCCTCCTGCCCTTTCTCGGCATTCTGCTTGATGTAGTTAGGGAAGAAAAACAGCTTCAGAACCAGGAAAATAATTACCAGCTTGATACCGATAATCAGCCAGAGCGTCTTCCCCAGTTGCATATTGCGGAATCCGTCATAATACAGATGGAAGGCTTTATGCCAGAAACCATGTTTTTCCATATATAGAGAATATCAGGTGTTACTAAATCACAAAATTAGTTATTTTTTACGAATCAAGTTGATTTTCACAAACTTTTTTTCTACTTTAGCAAAAATTTTTATCCGATTATCTTTTTTTGCTTATGAGCACCTTGAAATCCTTTCTCTGTTTGATTCTGGCCGCCTTTCTGATGGCGTGCTATGGGGGTGATGGCAGCGATCCGCATGTCAATGCGGTATATTGCTGGACCACCACCTTTCAGTCGTCACAACGCAAACATGATTTTATGGAACGGACAGGAGTGAAACGGATGTATGTCCGCTTCTTCGATGTGGTGATGAACGAGCAGAACCAGCCGGTACCGAATGCTACCATCGAATTTCTCGATACCGTACCTGGCTATATGGAAATCATTCCCGTGGTGTACATCATGAACGAATGTATGGAACAGCCCGACGACAGCCTGGCGGAGAAAATCGGTAAGAGGGTAAGGCAGATGTGCGAAACCCACGACGTGCAGAACGTGCATGAGATACAGATTGACTGCGACTGGACAAAACGGACACAGACTCAATACTTCAACTTCCTTTCAAGACTCCGGCAGAGCCTGCGGGAGGATTCGCTGGGACTTTCCACCACCATCCGCCTCCATCAGCTTTCCATGGATCCGCCTCCTGCCGACCGGGGAGTGCTGATGGTCTATAACACGGGCGATGTGACCGACCGTAACTGCCGAAACCCGATTCTAGATATCGAGGCTGTCAAACCGTTTATGAAATACCTGAAAAAATATCCCCTTACACTCTCTGCGGCTTATCCCATCTTCTCCTGGGATGTGATCTTCAGAGGCGACCATTTCATCGGTATCCAGCATTTCGAAGGCGAATATCCGTTGGCGCCTGGCGATACCGTCATCACATACCGTCCTGCCAAACCGGAGGTCATTGAAGTGGAGAAACTCATCGATCGCTTCAGACCCGACTGCAACGAAGAGGTCATCCTCTTCGATCTCTCCGACAAGAACCTGGAACACAGATAGACAAAAAAAGGCGGTTTCAAAGAACCGCCAATAAAAATAAAATGGATTATTCCTAAGTTAAGCTGAGTATTTCTTAACACTGAGCGAGCTTGCCGTCTGAACCGAGCACATTCACAATTTTGTGGATGTACATCTTCTTCATGTTCTCGCGGGCTGGTTTCAGATACTGACGCGGGTCGAAGTGATCCGGGTGCTCAGCGAGGTGCTTGCGGATGGCAGCAGTCATGGCGAGACGTGAGTCGGAGTCGATGTTGATCTTGCAGACAGCCGACTTTGATGCCTGACGGAGCTGATCCTCAGGAATACCGATAGCATCTGGCAACTTACCACCGAACTCATTGATTGTGGCTACCTCGTCCTGAGGAACGGAGCTGGAACCATGGAGCACGATAGGGAATCCAGGGAGCTTCTTCTCGATTTCTGCCAACACGTCGAATGCGAGTGGTGGAGGAACGAGCAGACCGGTCTTCGGGTCACGGGTGCACTGCTCAGGAGTGAACTTGTAAGCACCGTGGCTGGTACCGATGGAGATAGCGAGTGAGTCGCAACCGCTCTTGCTGGTGAAGTCAATCACCTCTTCTGGCTTGGTGTAGTGAGACTCTGCGGCTACCACCTCGTCCTCAACGCCGGCGAGCACACCCAGCTCTGCCTCTACAGTCACATCGTATTTGTGTGCATATTCCACCACTTTCTTGGTGATGGCGATATTCTCCTCGTAAGGGAGAGAGCTGCCGTCGAACATCACTGAAGAGAAACCCATGTCGATGCAGTCCTTGCAGATTTCGAAGCTGTCACCATGGTCGAGGTGAAGCACAATCTCAGGATGCTCGCATCCGAGTTCTTTTGCGTATGCCACAGCGCCTTCTGCCATGTAGCGGAGGATTGTAGCGTTGGCATAGTTGCGTGCGCCCTTACTTACCTGCATAATCACTGGTGACTTGGTCTCTACTGCAGCCATGATGATGGCTTGCATCTGTTCCATTGTGTTGAAGTTGAATGCAGGGATAGCATAGCCGCCTGCAACGGCTCTTGCAAACATATCACGAGTGTTTACAAGACCTAAATCTTTGTAATTTACCATAATATTGTAGTTAAAATGTTTGTTTGAACTTTCTACTTTACAAAGTTAGTGAATATTTTTTACTATTCACTATTCGCTTTTCACTTTTTTATATAGTCGTTGTACATTTTTATGCCAAATATCACCAAACTGCAAACTGTGGTAATCAGATTGGTAATGAACAAGGCCCAGAGAATCTCCGGCTTATGCAGAATGCCCTGAAGCATAAAGCAGATGCCGCCGATAGCTGACATAAAAAATGTTGGCAGGGCAATGTCGTCTGTCCTGCGCGTGCGGAAAGTATGGATGGCCTGTGGCATATAGCTGAGTATCAAACAAATACTGGCAATCCATCCGCAAATTTCATATATCACATTTTGTTCCATAGTATCATTGTTTTATGATTTGAATTAAATCTAATTACACTATTCACTATTCACTTTTCACTTAAAAACACTCCTCTCTGCTTGTCCCAACGCATCGTCTGTTTCACCATGACATCTGGCCGGTCTTTACGGCTTTCGCCTTCAAACAGCAACGGACGTGTCACTTCTATCAACCGGAGCAGGTTGTCTTTGTCACTCACTTTCACGGCATTGAAACTGCCGGGGTGGGGGAAACGGAACCGATATCGCTCGTCTGCAGGATTCCAATGGCTGTCATACACCTGCACGCTGCTGTCGGTCAGCGAGTCTGTGGTGAAACTGTTGATCACATACACCAGCACGTCATCAGCGCCCTTCGGCAGCACCTTGATGTCCAGTGTGTTACTTTTGGTGAGAAAAAAACTGGCGAGCGACGGGCTGAGTTCGGTCATCTCACTCTTGCCGCCCATCTTGTTCGTAATTTCCGTAGGGCTGTCATGCTCAATAAAGTCAATACAGTCGAGCACATTATTACGGCTCAGCAAAGGCACCACCTCTGCCGGCATCTTCTTCAACAAATCCTTAGCTGTATATCCCTCTGGCAGTTGTGCCATCATCGTCACACTGCCTACCATCATCACTATTAGTATAATCAGTCTTCTCATTTTTTTAAATTAATATCGTTTCCCATATTTTCACGGACTTCCCGGATTATCCGGCTTATCCTGAACTTCCGGAATCTCCGGACTTAAACTTTGAAACCTTTCAAACTTAAAAAACGGTCATACATGAAGTAAGGCCCTACATGTGACGGGTTACACTACAACCTTCAGATGTTCTACTCAGCCAGCTCCCTCCCTATGGGGGAGGGCGGGGGGAGAGGCTTCTTCCTCTTCCTTGCCTCTTCCAGACTCAATAGCGGCTTTGCCTTCTGCTGCTCTTCAAACTGCTTCCGAAGCTCTGTCTGCTCATCTCTCAGCTCAGCTTCCAATGCAGCACGAGAGGCGGAATCGGACAGCTTACCGGCAGCCACCACGTTCTGGGCAGCATCGCTCATCCACAACACAGGAGCATCATACACAGGCGCTATCTTCAGGGCGGTATGCATCGGGTTGGTCGTCGCACCACCGATCATCAGCGGGATATTCAGACCTGCTGCCTGCAACTCACGGGCTACCGTCACCATCTCTTCCAACGACGGGGTAATCAGGCCGCTCAGACCGATGATATCGACATTCAGCTCCTGAGCCTTACGAACAATCTCCTCTGGCGGAACCATCACGCCGAGATCAACCACTTCGTAGTTGTTACACTGCAACACCAGTCCCACGATGTTCTTGCCGATGTCGTGCACGTCGCCTTTCACAGTGGCAAGCAACACCTTGCCGGCCTTACCGCGGCTGTCTCCGTCGTTCTGGTTCATAAAAGGCTCCAGGATCGAGACGGCCTGCTTCATCGTGCGGGCAGTCTTCACCACCTGTGGAAGGAACATCTTTCCGCTGGCGAATCGCTCACCCACCTGGTTCATGCCGGTCATCAGCGGACCGGAGATGATGTCCACGGCACTGGCATATACCTGGATGGCTTCCCGAAGGTCACTCTCCAGATGGCTGCTATCGCCTCTCACCATGGCGTTGATGAGCCGTTCATCAAGGGGTGCTCCTTTACGCCAGTCGGCAGTTTCTGATACGTCTCCCGGACTCGTTGCGCTTTGGATTGCCTTGAGACGCTCTGCCAGCGCAACGAGACGCTCGGTGGCATCTGCGCGACGGTTGAGCAGCACGTCGTCGATGGCGGTGAGCACATCCTCCGGGATATCGGCATACATCACTTTCGTCGCGGGATTCACGATACCGATATCCTGACCGGCATGGATGGTGTGGTACAGAAAGACGGCATGCATCGCCTCGCGGATATAGTTGTTGCCTCTGAAAGAGAACGACAGGTTGCTCACGCCGCCGCTCACATGGACCCCTTTCAGATGCTCACGTATCCACTGGGTAGCACGGATAAAGTCGAGCGCATAGGTGTTATGCTCTTCGATACCGGTAGCCACGGCGAGCACGTTGGGGTCGAAAATAATGTCGCAGGGGGAGAATCCGGCCTGCTCCACCAACAGACGGTACGACCGCTCACAGATAGCAATCCTGCGCTCATAGGTGGTGGCCTGTCCTTGCTCGTCGAACGCCATCACCACCACGGCTGCGCCCATCTCACGGATCTCACGGGCATGGGCGAGAAACATATCCTCACCTTCCTTCAGCGAGATGGAGTTCACCACGCTCTTGCCCTGGACGCATCGTAGTCCGGCTCGCACCACCTCCCAGTTCGACGAGTCGATCATCACCGGCACCTTTGCGGTCTCAGGGTCGCTCATCACGAGGTTGAGGAAGGTCGTCATTGCACCCACAGGGTCTGCTATGTCACTGTGGTCCATGCAGATATCGAGTATCAGCGCACCGTCGTCCACCTGCTTACGGGCTATCTGAAGTGCTTCCTCATAATGACCGGCAACGATGAGCTTGCGGAACTTGGCCGATCCCGCCACGTTACAACGCTCGCCCACATTCACGAAGTTACGCTCGGGAGTCACGTCGAGCACCTCCAGCCCCGACAGTCGCAGGTGGTCGGGTGGGGCAACGGGCTGGTGTGGCTTCATATACCGCCCTTCATCGTCTCTCGTCAGCTTCTCAAACGCTCTGATAAACTGGTCTGTGGTGCCGCAGCAACCGCCGAGTATATTCACAAGTCCTGCATCCGCGAAGGCGCGCATCTCATCTGCCATCTCCTCTGCCGTCTGGTCGTACTGACCCAGGCTGTTGGGAAGGCCGGCATTCGGATAGACGCTGATATAATAAGGGGCTTTGGCTGCCAGCTCGCGCAAATAAGGCAACATCTGACGGGCGCCGAACGAGCAGTTCAGTCCCACGCTGAACAGGCGGGCATGGCTCACACTGGCAAGGAAGGCGTCGAGCGTCTGCCCCGACAGGGTATGGCCGCCCACGTCGCTGATGGTCACCGACAGCATCACAGGCACACGTCTGCCTGCTGCTTCCATCGCTTTCTCAGCGGCATAGAGACCAGCCTTGCAGTTGAGGGTGTCGAAGATGGTCTCAAACAGGAGGAAATCCACACCGCCCTCTATCAAAGCCTCCACCTGCTCTTGGTAAGCGGCTGCCAGCTCGTCGAACGTGAGGCTGCGCTTCGACGGGTCGCTTACGTCGGGACTGATTGAGCAGCTTTTGTTTGTAGGACCGATGGAGCCGGCCACATAGCGGGGCTTATCAGGGGTCTTCGCCGTATATTCGTCTGCCAGCCGGCGTGCAATCTTGCAGCCGGCGAGAATCATCTCGCGGCAGTAGTCTTCCATATGATAGTCGGCCATCGAGATCCGCTGACACGAAAAGGTGTTGGTCTCGATAATGTCGGAACCGGCTTCCAGGTATTTGCGGTGGATCTCCTCCACCACGTCCGGACGGGTCACGTTCAGCACATCGTTATTCCCTTTCATCAGGCCAGGCACATCCTTATAGACCTCACCGCGGAAATCATCCTCGGTCAGTCCATAACCCTGTATCATCGTGCCCATCGCACCGTCCAGCAATAATATTCTCTCCTGCATCACTTATAATTTGAACTTTGAACTTTGAATTTTGAACTTTTGGATTTGTTGTTACGTTGTAATTTGAGATTTAGCTATTCAGTTGGGGAGGCGAGGTATGCCAAATTGCTCCTATCCCGCAATTACTACAAGCGATTGGATGACGGTACAACTTTCAGATGTTCTACTCTGTCAGCTCCCTCCCTTTGGGGGAGGGCGGGGGGAGAGGCTTCCTAAATCATTTTTTTAAAAGCCCTGTCCATCTCTCTGCGGTCTTCTTTTTCTTTCATCGTCTGTCGTTTGTCGAACTCTTTCTTTCCTTTTGCCAAGGCGATATCCAGTTTTGCAAAGCCGTTCTCACTCAGGTAGAGCTTCACAGGTACAATCGTGTAGCCTGGTGTCTTCGCATCCTGCTCCAGACTCCTGAGCTCTTTCTTGTTGAGCAGCAACTTACGTTCACGCCGCTCCGTATGGTTGTTATACGACCCGTAGCTGTATTGACTGATATACATGTTCTTTACCCACAGCTCTCCGTTGGTGAAGTAGCAGTAGGTGTCCACCAGGCTGGCCTTTCCGGCCCTGATCGACTTGATTTCGGTGCCGGTCAACACAATGCCGGCAGTAAACGTGTCCACCAGGATATATTCAAACTCGGCCCGCTTGTTCTTGATATTTACTTTCGATACAAATTCTTTCTTCTTAGCCATTTTATCACTGTAAACTATAAACTGTCAACTGTCAACTGTCAACTGTCAACTGTCAACCGTCAACCGTCAACTGTTAACTGTCAACTGTCAACCGTCAACTGTCAACCGTCAACCGTCAACTGTCAACCGTCAACTGTCAACCGTCAACTGTCAACCGTCAACCGTCAACTGTCAACTGTCAACCGTCAACTGTCAACTGTCAACCGTCAACTGTCAACTGTCAACCGTCAACTGTCAACTGTCAACTGTCAACTGTCAACTAAAATCCTCTCTATCTCCGGCGTCACCACCTCTTCCCATTCGTCGAGGAAGTCGTCGCCATAGTTGTTCATCTGGTCAAACTGCTCGTAGAGTGCCATAAAGGCGTCGTCGTCCATTTCCCGTTCCAGCTCTTCCTTATGTTTCAGATATTCTTTCCGGACCTCATAGAGGAACTTCCCGAATTCAGTCAGTCCCCAGTGTCTCTTGACCATCATCGGAAACGGACCGGCGAGCACATACGGCCCCCAGCCGTTCTGGATCAGCTGGATAAAACCACCTTCCATCACCTCGTCGCGCATAATTCTGTAGGCTAGCAAAGTATGCTCATCAGCAGTGAGCATGTCCATCGTCTCTGCCGTCAGCTTTCCGCCAATCCTTTCCAGATAGCGGTCTGTCAATTCATATATGATACTTTTCTTTTCCAATTTCTAATTATTTAATAAGTCCGTTTCTATATGCATACAGCAGTTTCTTCAGGTTGTCCACCCTGGCTTGCAGCACTTTTCCTTTGTCCGTATCCTTCACGTACATGCGGTGCTCGCTCATCTCCACTATCTGCACGGCGCTCTTGATGTCGTCGCCTTTCTTGATGGCCTCTTCTGCGCTGCGGAACGGCTGGTGCTGCATCAGTTCCAACCCGCGGGAGTGGAAAATAAGCGTGTAGCCGGCAATACCGGTCTCCGGCTGGTAGGCCTTCGAGAATCCACCGTCGATCACGAGCAGCTTGCCGCCTGCCTTCACCGGTGTCTCACCCTTCGTGGTCTTCACAGGCACATGCCCGTTGATGATGTGGCGGTGACTTCCTTCCACCCCAAAGGCGTCGAGAATCATATCTACTGTCTTCTCGTTGTTGTTATAGCTGTAATAATACCCTTTCTTTTCTTTGTGGGTCTTCGTGTCGGCGATGAAATAGCGCTCGAAGGTGGCCATCTTGTCTTTGTCGAAGAGCGGGGAGTCGCTGCCGCACCACAGATACCACATATAGTCTATGCAGAACTTTCGGCGTTCTGCGGAGATTTCCGTGTTGAAGGCATTCCGCACGCAGCGGTCGATTTTCCTCATCAGATCCATCCCCTTGTATTGCTCGCCATGCACCGTCACTGCCTTCAGCTGACCGTCTTCAGTAAGCGGAATAGATCCGTGGAACATCAGGTTGGAGTTGCTCACCTTATACATGCTGCCGCGTTGCAACAGCAGGTCGATATGACGGCGGAGCTTCTCGCTGGCCCTGAACGAATGCTCGATCTTCTGCATCAGCCGCTCTTCCTCTTTCGTCAGTTTGTTCGGTGTCTCGGGGATGAGGGTAGGGAAGTGGGTGTCTTTCAGTGGATATATTTTACCACCTACCTCTACGGTGCCGTCCTCCAGATTAATATGCTCAAGCAGCATCCTCTCGTCCATACCCCATTCGGGACGACGGTCGATAATTTTCGCCTCTTCTTTGAACTGGATGATGGTGATGGCCTTGTGCATCTGGGTCATCATCCGCATGGTACGGTCGTCGAGGCTGCCGTCTTTAATCAGGTCGCGCACCTCAAACTCCTTGCACGGGTCGTCGCCGTAGGTGTCCATGGCGAAGGTGGCAAGCGGCAGCAGGTTGATGCCGTAGCCGTCCTCAAGGGTGGAGAGGTTGCCGTAGCGCATACACAGGCGCAGCACGTTGCAGATACAGGCGCGGTTGCCGGCACAGGCGCCGATCCACTCCACATCGTGATTACCCCACACGATATCGAAATGGCTGTAGTTGCACAACGTGTCCATGATCTTCTCGGCGCCCGGACCCCGGTCGAAGATGTCGCCAAGCAGGTGCAGACGGTCGATGGCGAGGCGTTGAATCAGCTTGCTGATTTCGGTGATGAAAGCATCGGCGCGTCCGGTCTCGATGATGCTCTCCACAATCATCTGGTAATATTTGTGCTTCTTCTCGCCGTAGCCGCTGTACGACTCGTGCAGCAGCTCCTCGATGATATATTCGAAGTCTTTCGGCAACTCCTTGCGGATTTTCGAGCGCGTGTATTTCGACGACACCTCTCTGCATACGCTGATCAGCCGTAGCAGGGTGGTGCGGTAAAACTCGCTGAGATTACGCTTTTCCAGTTTAATCAGCTGCAGCTTCTGCTCAGGATAGTAAATCAGCGTGCACAGTTCTTTCTTCTCGCTCTTGTCGAGTGAGTTGCCGAAAAGCTCGTTCACCTTCCGTTTCACGTAGCCCGAAGCGTTGCGCAGCACATGGTTGAAGGCGTCGCTCTCGCCGTGGGGGTCGCTGATAAAATGTTCGGTGGGCTTAGGAAGGTTCAGAATAGCCTCCAGGTTGATAATCTCTGTGCTCGCATCCGCCACTGTAGGGTAGCTGTGCGACAGCAGCTCCAGATACCGCAGGTCGTCCTTTATCGACGCTTCCAACTCCATCTTATCGTTTTTCTTGTCCATTTCGCATAAATTATTACGCAAATATAGCGAAAACCGAGCGCAGAACAAAATAAACTCGTTTATTTTTTATGCCGAGGTGCCTCCTATATTATGTAAGTATCTTCATAAATAACAAATGGGCAACATCGTTGCCCATTTGTTATCTTCTATGTTTCTGAGTGGAATGTAGTTCTTGTAAGCCAAATCTCGTGTTTGGCTCTCTGACTTGATTATTCACTTTTCACTACATTTTCCTTCATTTCTGGCTTCTGTCCCCGCGGTCCCAAACCCCGTCCGCCTCCGCGACGTGGGTTGAAGCGGTTCAAGGCCTCCCGGTAGAACTGGCTGAGGGCGCCTCTCACGTTGAACACCTTCTCCCAGCTCATCACCTCATGGAACTTCTTGTAGTAGTTCTGCTCAATCTGGCGGTTCTCCACCTCCAGCTGGAGCAACTGGTCGAGTGCCTTGCCATATTCCTCATCGCTCACGTTCTCTTTGCCGTAGAACGAATGAAGAATCCACATGCTCTTACCGCTGTTCTTCCTTTGTGCTTCGGTCATCTCCTTCAGCATCGGGTAAAACTTAGCGGCCTCCTCATCGGTGAGCTTAGCCTCTCGGGTGACATACTCCTGAAGGTTCTTCCAATATTCTTCGGGCGAGAAATCGCGGCGCTGAGAACGCTGTCCGCCATTGCCCTGTTCCTGAGCGCTCATGGCCATCGCCATCGTCAGCAGGCATATACTAAGCAATAACTTTTTCATATCTCTTCTTGTTTAAAAGAATTCATATTGTAGTTGAAATATCGAAATCCCGTTATTCCGAAATTCCCTTATTTCGAATAATCCTGGAACTTCCAACCAGTCCGACTTTCATCCGCATGGTCATTCCTAATTCCTAATTCCTAATTATTAATAGTATTCTATTCCTGAGAGGTAGTCCAGGATATCGCTGCCGCCCATCTGGGTGTAGTCGATAATATCGCACTCGTTCACAAACTTATCTACGTCGGAGGCCGGTATGTCGATGCTGGCCAGACTGCTGGCTGGCTCACTCTTTGCCACACCTGTGGATTTAGCGGGTGTAGTGGTCATCAGCGCTGCCGGTGTCACTTTCGGCTGTGGAACCTCGTTGTTTGCGGTTGCCACCACAGCCGCTGCTTTCTCATTTGCAGTCATCTGGTATGTCGGAGCGGTGGAGGCGGCTGCCGTGCGGCGTCCGCGCTGATTCAGGTCATAGGAGGCGTTGGCATAGACCTTCGTCTCTGGCATATCCTTCACGCTCACGGTCGTCACCACTTCTTCCTCTTCAACGGCAGGAGCGGCAGGAGTGGTCTGTGCGAGCGGCTGTTGCAGCTCAGGCTGGTCAGACGGCCTGGTAAGGAAGAACACAGCTCCGCACACGCAGGCTGCCGCTGCCACAGCCACCCACGTCTTCCGTCCCTGACGGCTCTTGCGTGGAATCATGCCCACCACCTTGCCGTCTTTCCTCTCGTCCCTCACCGCTGCCGGCTCCTCTTCAGGGATAGCTGCCATCACGCGGCTGGTCAAGGTCTCGAAGTAACCTTCGGGCACCCTGAGAGGGGATGTTTTGTCCAGTTGGTCTAGTGAGAATTTCTTTTCCATATCAATTCCTTTTGTCTATTTGACCTCAGTCGTCTCAGAAGGTTTAATCATGGCTGTTGAAAAAATCTTCTATTTTCTTCACAGCCAGATGATAGGAGGCTTTCAGCGCACCCACACTCGTGCCGGTGACCTCTGCGATCTCCTCATATTTCATGTCGTCGAAATATTTCATGTTGAACACGCTGCGCTGCTTGGCTGGCAATCCGGCGATGGCGGCCTGAAGCATCCGCATCGTCTCGTCACCGTCGAAATAGGTGTCGCTCTCCAGTTTGTTGAGCATCATGTTGCTGCTTTCGTCGTCGAAGTCCATGGAGTTGTCGAGCGAGATGGTCTCATGCTGCTTACCCAGAAACGTGAGGCTCTCGTTGTAAGCTATCTTAAACAACCAGGTGGACAGCTTGCTGTCGCCACGGAAGTTCTCGATGCCGTTCCATGCTTTCACGAACGTGTTCTGAAGCACGTCGTCGGCGTCGTCGTGGTAGGTCACCATACGACGAATCTGCCAGTAAAGACGGCTGCTATAGTAGTTCACCATGTCTTCAAAGGCTTTCCGACGTGTTGACGGGTCGATGAGTCGTTTTGTGATATCTTGTTCCTTGTCTTTTGACATCCTATTCTGTTCTATTCACTTTTCACTTATTCTAAATTCCTAATCTCAATTTTTTACTATTTCCTTCCTCGTTATCTAAAAAAGACCTGCCTATATTTATAGACAAGTCTTTGATGCTTTTGTTTAATCAGTCGGGATAATGACTTATCCGTCAGTGGCCGATTACTTCAGATATACCTTCCGTGCCACGTTGCCAATCTTGATGATGTAGCATCCTTTCGGCAAGTTACTCAGGTCGATGGTCTTCGCAGGGCTGTCGATAGCCACGCGCTTCACCTCCACACCGGTGAGGTTGAACACCTGCAGCACCTTCTTCTCGGCGTTCTTGATATGAACAGTCGATTCATTCACCATAATGGTGATAGGAGCCTGCTCCTGTTCGATAGCAGTCTTGGATATATCTTGTGCGTATGTGGCCGGGCAACCGAGCAACAATGCGCCTAACGTCAGTATAAGTAGCTTTTTCTTCATAGGCAAAACCTTTAGCTTTTTATACAGTGCATCATGTGGCAAAAATCCACACTCCACACCTTTCAACTGCAAATATAGTGCTACTTCTTGAATCTCGCAAGAAATTTTCGCTTTTTTTTAAAAAAAAATCAATTTTTCACAATTTCCACCCTTTTTTCACGTTCCCTGAACCAGCTGGGTAGCACCCCAAACTGCTGTACCGTAGCCCACCTACTTGTAGAGACGTGGGCATGTTCCGCCTCAATGGTCTCAATGGTCTCTACACTCTTAATCCTATTCCAGCTATACAAGCTATAACCGCTATCCTTACCTCTGGTTAACCCTCCCACCTCTCGGCTATGCTTGAAGTACTGGGAACGTGGACGCCTCGTCCGCTCAAACAATGTTCCAAATACCGCTTTTAAATCATCGGCTAATTTTGCGAATTTTGCGAATTTTTGTTCGCTGACGCTCTTTTTTTTAGACGGAAAGAAAATTCGCAGAAAATACGCATAAATATTCATTCAGAAAATATTGATGATAAATTCATGGATAATTCATGGTCATTCATGTTAAACATAAAAACATAAATTATCATGAATCGACCATGAATTACCATAAAATATATATGTTTTTTTTAGATCAATTCGAGAAACTTTGTAGCAGCGAGCGTAATGCAAAGCTTGCTTTAGTATTACCGAGTCGTGACAAGGTTCGACGATAGTCAATTAGAGAATTATCCCTTTATCCTTTATTCCTTAGAGAAAAAAGTCAGGGCTGCCCTGATAGCAAGGCGGCCCTGACTTATCGTATTGGTGTGTCGATGGATTACCACAGGCGGGCATTCATAGCCTCCTGGTCTTCCATCTCCATGATCATTCTGATTTCCTCCTCCTCGTCTTCGGTATATTCGTCGTCACGAGGCTTTGAATCCGCATGGTCGAAACTCTGTGGTCTCAACGAAGTCTGCATAGCGTCCTCTCCTGTTACCGTGCGGTTCAACTGTATTGCTGGTATGATATATTTCTTTTTCATAATCTTTTCCTTTTTTTTATTGGTTCCTTTTCCCTCTTGTTTTGTATAAAGAGTTTTGGCTGGAATCAGGTGAAGGAAGTGGAAGGCGCTACCCGTCCGGATGGCAAACTCTTCCATCTTCCATCTTCCATCTTCCATCGATTATCTCACAATCAGTTTCTTACCGTTCACGATATAGATTCCGCCCTTCACTGGAACTGCCACGCGCTGACCTGCCAGGTTGTAGATCGGACCGTCGAGCGACGTGATTGTCTCACCGTCAACAGCCTTGATGCCAGTGGCATCGGTGTCACCATAACCATCCTCGAAGATTACGTCGAAGCCGCCGATATATTTCACGTTGCTTCCGTTTGTGGCGTCGAAATAAGCGCGGAACGGCAGCACCTTCAGAGTGGCTTTCGTCAACTGGTCGGAGCAGAAGAACATATTCTTTGCGAAATAGTAGTAGTGACCGTCGCTCTTTGCCAGTTCCAAACCAGCGTATGAGCCCTTAGGAGTGAAGGTGTAGGTCGTCGCCTCCTCCACATCCACGCCAGTTGATGGCGCGCCCGAGAAGGTGTAGTCGCCTGCCATACTTGTGGTCGGGTAGATGGTGGAACCAGTCTGCTTCACCACGAATGAGATGTTATCATCATCACCTGGACTCTTTACGCTTACGATATATGGAACGTTTGCTTCTGTCACAGTGACGTCGGACAGAGCCGGTGCGTAAGCAGAGTATGTCTCGTTGTCAACGTCCAGCTGGAGAGCCTCGCTTGCTTTGATCTGATGCAGAGTGAATGATGTGCCGTCCGGGTTGGTGTGCACACCGTCGGAAACTGAGATGATGAACGGGAGAATCACGGTGGCGCTGGTCACCTTGCCGTTCTTATCCACGGTCACCTCACGCTCGTAACTTACGTTCCTGGCTGCGTCAACGTGGAGCTCGTATGGCGAGTAGAACGGATATTTGTCGGTCAGCTTGATGTTGTTGATCACATTATAGATACCAGCGGCGCCACTCTTGGCTGCCACGTTGTCGTTCGGAGCACCCTGTCCCTGAGGGATGAATATCAAGCAGTTTGGTGAGTTCGTTGCAGAGAAGTCGTCCATTGACTGATGCGCGTCGGTGGTTATCTCATACACACCTGCCAGGGAGCTGAAGTCGAGATAGAGCAGTTTGTCCGCACCGTCCGGCACATTCTCACCGCCAGCATCGATGGCTTCTCCAATGATGCGGAAAATCTCGTTGGTGGATGAATAGCCTGGATTGCCAGTGCCGTCCACTGCGGTCACCACAGCGCCGTAGAAATCGCCAGTCTTGTCGTCTGCATACAGTGCGTTCTTATAGACAGGCACGAATTCTACCGTAGGAGAATAAGTGGCTGACTGCACGTGTACCTCCATCTCATAGAAGGCGTAGGCGCGGTGCTGAACAGCGGTGGTAGGAGCGATGTTATAACGTGTCTCGTCGGTTGTGAACACATAACGGGTTAATTCTTGGTCTTCCGCTGATACGGTGAAGAACATCTGGTCGAACGAGCCACCTTCATTCGCATAGTTGGCAAGGGAGAAGGCATATTCCTCAAGAGTTCCACCACTCGTGCCTACCTCATCGGCGTTGTTGAACTTAAATTTGGCGGTACCCACAGTGCCTACCTTCAGACGCTCTAACTGAGCGTTGGCTGCCTCAGAGTAGTTGTTGTAAACATTGTTGACGGTGTTATCAGAGTTCATAAACGCGTCGTAGTGGTCTGAGCGTACGAAGTTGATGCGGGAGTTGTTCTCGCTGCTTCCGCCGGTATAGCTCTCGTCGAAATATTTGCTGACGAGATCCTCAAAGGTAATCAGCACCTGATGGCCTTCGCAGTCGGCCGGCAAGTAGAAATAGAACTTACCGCCGCTCACGCTGAAGTCGGATGCGGTGAAGTCCTGCGTCATCCGGATCTCAGTCTGATCCTGATCCTGACAAACCACCTTCATGTGGTCGAGATATGGGTCGAGAGCCTGAAGGGTAAGGGTGGCGCGTACCAGTCCGATTCCCTCTACGCCGAACTTCACGGCGTCGTTGTTCAGATGCTCAAGCTTTACGGTACCACTTCCGTTCACGGTGATAGTCTCAGGATTAGCACCTTCCTTGTCATAGACTTTGAGCGTCCATGGATCAAGTGTTGCTGTTGAAGTGCTAATTTCCTGATAAGTGGCCTTTTCGCCGGTTGTGTTGCTGATCATACCATATCTGATATTACCAGAACGGGAATAGGTGATAAAGTAAGTTGGCCACTGAATCTGGTAGATGTTGTTGTTGCTGTCTATAGCAAACCTCTCACTCTCTCCTGGTTTTTCACTTTGAGTTGAAGCGTATCCATTGTTGAAATACAGATAGACCTTGCTGGTTCCGCTTCCGCTTGAGATATAACCGTCGGAATCCATCTCCCATGTCACCTGTGTGGTGGTGAATCGGCCGTTGGTATTAAGATAATAGGTATCATTTCTACCATTATAGCTGATTCTGAATGTCCTTGAGGCGGTAATCTGGTTGTTATACTCAAACTCAGCGCCTACTATACGGTATCCGATTGGCACTTCCTCGCCATTGGAGATTTCTACATAAGTCGGGGTCTCAATAAAGTAAACCTGCTCTTGGTCAGTGCGCCCGAGTTTGAAATATGAACCTTCAGAAGAGATGGATCCGGTGTTGTAAGCCACTACCTTACCGTCGATTTCGTCAACGTCGGTTCCGTCTGTGATAGACTCAGCCTCATAGAGAACAAAGTTGGCCTCCAGGTCGGTCACGTTAGCTGAACTGTAACTCACACGGCTAACACCGTTGTAAGTACGACTCTGTATCGGTCCAAAATCCACCTTACTTGTGGCAAACGGGATATCTACGGCACTTACGTTACTTACATCACCTGTCGGCATCACAGGAGAGTAGTTCTCTTCAGATGTGAAGAAGAATTCGGCGTGATCAAGGTTAATCAGCACACGTGAATTGCTAGGATTTTGTAACTTGAAATACAGCACGTTTCCCATTTCTCCCTCATTCATCTCAGTACGGGAAATTGTTTGTGCTGTACCGTTAGTGGAAATTGTGCTCTGTGTCGTGTAGGTGCTGAAATCACGGCCCGTCTCACCGAAGGTTGATGAACCATTACTATCATTAAATGTAACACTAGTCCCACCAGTACCATCTTGGGTTTTTGTTACATTCCCTGGTTTTGAGAACTGGATGGTGTAACCGGTGAAACGGTATCCTTTTGGCAAAGATAAGGAAACATAGCAAATAGGATAGCTATTATAACCTTTTGCAATCTGCATGTACTCTCCATCAGAAAACAAGTTGTTAGCAGGGTTGTCGAGCTGACCGTTCGGGGTTAGATCCGTAGCATCCGATGTGGTCAGTACCATAGCCAGCTGTTCATGCTGCCAGGTAGCAAAACCTCCACACTTGAAAAATGTGTCATATTCGGATTGACCTTGAGGTGTGGCTGCCACGGTACTACCGTTGTTGCCTCGGATGGTCACATTCTGTGCGCTGACATCGAGTCCGCACACAAACATCAGTAAGACAGCCAGAAGTCCGAGCCATCTACTTTGAAAAGATGTAAATGTTTTTTCCATTTTCTTAATTGATTTAGATTATATGAATTTTGTTTAGCTATTATCTGAATTTTATATCCCCTAAAATCCGCAGGTGATTTGTATTTTTGATGATTTCCTCAAAAAAACGCCATACAATACAAGTGTAATAGCCGACAGATGCTGATTTATCCTCTTTATGTGCACCAAGTACACAACTACCCCTT